>OIEG01001093.1_pt1 | contig 10040 bp, 10 predicted proteins | sample 1581751 | NCBI WGS metagenome assembly OIEG01 (sample SAMN01760950, study PRJEB22395) | human gut metagenome | reverse complement strand
GGTTCGGCGTACAGGCATCCGCCACTTTCAATCTGGGCAGGCAATGGCAGGTGTTCGGGCAGGCCACTTACGGAAAAGGCATCGGACAATACCTCAACGACATCAGCAACCTGAATGTGGACATTGTTCCCGATCCCGACAACGAAGGAAAGATGCAGGCGCTGCCCATGCTGGGCTGGTATGCAGGCCTGCAATACAACATCAGTCCGAAGGTGTTCCTTTCGAGTACATACAGCATGTCGCGCCTCTATTCCGAAAACGGCTATCCTGCCAACGAAGCGGATACCTACCGTTACGGGCAATATTTCGTAGCGAACCTGTTTTGGAATGTCACTCCCGACATGCAGGTGGGCGCGGAATACCTGCGCGGCTGGCGTACCAATTTCGACAGTTCCGCCAATCATGCCAACCGCATGAACCTGCTGGTGCAATATTCTTTCTAATCTGTATAAAAACGAAGAAGGGGGATGTTCCGAAAACGGAGCATCCCCTTTCTTTCATATATAAAGGTTGGATTATGAAATATCAGAAGCGATAGTCTATACTAAGGCCGAAAACCTTGTTGGTGCGGCTGTACACGTTTGTACCGGGCACGCCTATGCCATTATAGTTTTGAGTTGTCTTTGTATAATCTTCATAATTGGTCCACATATAGCCCACATTCAAATCGGCTCTTTCCGAGAGCTGCAACTTTGCTCCGAATCCCAAAGAGTATGAGTCGCAAGAGAAACTGGTGTCAGACTGATAATCATCGGACAAACCGTAATCGGTGAACTGTACGCCGCCACTCAGCGTCAGTCTGCTTATCACGTCCCATTCTATACCTGCCAGGTACTCGTTCGTTCCCTTTGTCAGATACTTCTGTTTGCCGTTGGCCATACCTGCGTTTTTATCATCATAGAAGTGATATTCCACCGATGCACGCAGCACAGGAAGGAACTCATAGGCAGCAGCCACCGAAAGCATGGCAGGGATGTCGTTCGGAGTGTTCACTCCATGCTTGTAGTCACCCAGCTCGGTTTCGGGAGCGCCCAACATACGGAGCGAGTTCACTTTGGTATTATTCTCTATGTTCAAATTGGCCTTAAACTCATATTTCGCACCAATGTTCAACTTGCCGAATTTGGCATCCAAGCCGATAACCGGAGTAAATCCCCAACCTGTCTGGCTGCAATCCAAATCAATACCGATGAGTTCGGTGCCGGTGGGTATCGTTCCTCCTGCGGGTGAAGGCAATTCAACGGCGGAACTTGCTTTCAGCGCTCCTTCGTACCCACCTGTGAAGTAGTTCATACGTCCGCCCGCAAAAGCGGAAAGCCAATCCGTTATTTTATAAGTCAAGCCCAACTGTACGGAATAGATATACTGTTTGCCGTCCATGTAGCTTTTCAATGAATAGGCATTGCCCGGAATACCCTTTTGCCCCAATCCGCCTATCACCATGGCGTCGAACATGGACAGACCGTCATCGAACGATGCCTTTCCTCCACCACCGGTAATGGCAAAGAAACCGGAAATAGTCCAGTCGCCTTTCTTATAAGCGGCAAACACACTGGGGATGACGGGCGCCGATGCCTTACCCTCATAATACTTATCCAATCCCAAGGCTTCACACGAAGCATCAATATCTCTTGTCTGAAAAGCGCTTTGGACACTCAAGGATGTATAAAATCCGTCTTTCGGCAAAAAAGCCAGACCCGCAGGGTTGGACAAGGCAGCATCTACACCGGTAGTATTTGCGCCGCGAGACAGCATACGAAGGAAAGCAGGATGTTGATTTGTATTTGTCAGGAGACCTCCCGCAAAAGTTGGAATTGAAACGATTAGCATCGCAATGCTAATCAATGAAATTTTTCTCATCTAAATCTTTTTTATTGTTTTCGGACGCAAAGGTACAATAATCCTGCACATGAAAAACTGTTTTGTGCATTAATTTTGTGACAGGACAAGGAATTAATTGAAAAAATCAATAGTTTCTATTGAAACATTTAAGATGTACACCTATATAAATAAGGTGTTTCTTTATAAGCCGGACATTTCTTGCCTTGCCACTACTACGTTCAGCACACAGCGTTCTTATCATTAAGAGAAAAAGCCACTGAAGCTAAATCTTTCCACCATGGAGTAGTTTTCGTTCCTCCATGGGGTAAGTTTCTTTCCACCATGGTGGAAAGAAACTTACCCCATGGTGGAAAGGAATGGGCAAAGCAAGGAAAAGCATTAACCGCCGGAAAATGAAACTATAAGATTAACCCGCCCGATATTTCCTAAACCTTATTATCTTTGTATGTGTTATTTCTATGTAATAATAAAGCATAACATTGCTAAAAACTAAAAACTCATGGCATATACTATTGCATTCTTCGGCAGCAAGCCCTACGATGAGGCTTCATTCAATGAAAAAAACAGTGAATACGGTTTTGAACTCCGTTATTATAAAGGGCATCTCAACCTGAACAACGTCATACTGACGCAAGGCGTGGATGCAGTGTGCATCTTCGTGAACGATACGGCCGACGCGGAAGTCATCCGGCAAATGGCGGCAAACGGCGTGAAACTGCTTGCCCTGCGCTGCGCCGGATATAACAACGTAGACCTGAAAGCAGCCGCCGAAAACGGCATCACCGTAGTACGCGTGCCCGCCTACTCCCCCTATGCGGTGGCCGAATACACAGTTGCCCTCATGCTTTCCCTCAACCGGAAAATACCCCGCGCCACTTGGCGTACGCGCGACGGGAACTTCTCGCTGCATGGGCTTCTGGGATTCGACATGTACGGCAAGACAGCAGGTATCATCGGAACGGGAAAGATTGCCAAAAAGCTCATTACCATTCTGCGCGGTTTCGGCATGAACATCCTTGCCTACGACCTCTATCCCGACTACAATTTCGCCAGGGAACATCAGGTGGTATATACCACACTGGACGAACTGTACCATAGCTCGGACATCATTTCCCTGCACTGCCCCCTTACCGAACAGACCAAATACCTCATCAACGACTATTCCATCGGCAAGATGAAAGACGGCGTGATGATTATCAATACCGGACGGGGACAACTCATCCACACCAACGCTTTGATAGAAGGACTGAAAAACAAGAAAATCGGTTCCGCCGGACTGGACGTGTACGAGGAAGAAAGCGAATATTTCTACGAAGACCAGTCGGACAAGATCATCGACGACGACACCCTGGCGCGTTTGTTGTCATTTAATAATGTAATCGTAACCTCCCACCAGGCATTTTTCACGCGTGAAGCACTCGCCAACATTGCCGCCACCACCCTGCTGAACATAAAAGACTTCATGGAACATAAGAAACTGGAAAATGAAGTCAAACTGTAAAAGACTTTTTATAGAACATTAATCATCCGCGGCCCAAACTTTCCTACACGCTTGCTTGTTACATACAGATAAACCATTAAAAAAAACAGGTTATGAAAAAAGTAATAGACAAAGCCGAGAGCCGCGGACGTTCTTTATACGATTGGCTCGACAGTTACCATACATTCAGTTTCGACGGATACTACAACCCGCGCCGTATGAACTTCGGAGCCTTGCGCGTACTGAACGACGACCGTATAGCCCCCGGCGAAGGCTTCGGCACCCATCCCCATAAAAACATGGAGATTATCACCATTCCCTTGAAAGGCCGGCTGCAACATGGCGACAGCAAGCAGAACCACCGCACCATCACCCCGGGCTACATCCAGACGATGAGCGCCGGCACAGGCATCTACCACAGTGAGATGAACGGCAGCGACACCGAAGAAGTGGAACTCCTTCAAATCTGGGTGATGCCCGAAAAGCTGAATACCCCTCCCGCCTATCAGGACTATGACATCCGTTCCTACCTGCACAAGAACGAGCTTGCCCTCATCGTGTCTCCCGACGGCAACGCTCCCGCCAAAATGCTGCAACAAACCTGGTTCTCCATTGGAGAGGTGGAAGCCGGAAAAAAGACGGGCTACCACCTGCACCAGTCACACGCAGGAGTGTACATATTCCTGATAGAAGGCGAAATAAAAGTGGACGGCACAGTGCTTTCACGTCGTGACGGCATGGGAGTGTACGAAACCAACAGCCTGGAAATAGAGACCCTGAAAGGCTCGCATATCCTGCTGATGGAGGTCCCGATGTAGAGCTTTTGCATAAAATAACAGCGAAAGCGGAAGTTTGTGTAGCGTTTTTCGTAATATTGCGCTATAATTGAATCCGTACAATGAAACTTGATTATATCTACCATAGCGGCTTCGCGATTGAAGCGGACGGCGTGACAGTCATCATCGATTACTACAAAGACACCTCGGAAGAGGCGCCGAACCGGGGAATCGTGCATGACTGCCTGCTAAAGAAACCGGGGATGCTCTACGTGCTTTCCTCGCATTTCCACCCCGACCACTTCAACCGCGAAGTTCTTTCATGGAAGGAAGAACGCCCCGATATCCGGTATATCTTCTCCAAAGATATTCTGAAACATCGGCGTGCAGCGGCGGAAGATGCCACCTATATAAATAAAGGCGACGTCTATGAAGACGGACACATCCGCATCGAAGCCTTCGGCTCCACCGACGTCGGCATCTCCTTCCTGATAGACTTGCAGGGTATCCGCCTGTTCCACGCCGGCGACCTGAACAACTGGCACTGGAGCGAAGAGTCCACCCCGCAGGAAATACGCAAGGCCGAAGGCGACTTTCTCGCAGAAATAAAAATCCTGCAACAAAAGGCCCCTCTGGTAGACGTAGCCATGTTTCCGGTGGACAGCCGCATCGGAAAAGATTACATGCGCGGTGCGGAACAATTCGTGGAACGAATAAAAACCACTATATTTGCACCAATGCACTTCAGCGAAGACTACCGGGGCGGCAACTCATTCCGCACTTTTGCCGAAAGCAAAGGCTGCCGTTTCCTGACGATTTCCCGCCGGGGTGAGAGTTTTGATATTACTAAATAAAACATAGCATTATGAAAAATTTAACACAAGTTCTTTTTGCACTATTCTGCCTTTGCATGCCCGCCTTGCTGCACGCCCAACGGGATGACAGTAAGTATCTGGCCGGCGCTGTTCCCGAAGCAGACGGAAAAGTGGTATTTACCAAAGATTTCAGTATCCCCGGCATGTCTCAAGATACAATCTATTCCCGCCTGCTGAAGTGGATGGACACACGACTGGCCAAGAATGAGAATACCAGCCGCGTGGTCTATTCCGACCGGGAAAAAGGACAGATTGTGGGCATGGGCGACGAATGGATCGTGTTCAGCTCCACAGCCCTGTCACTGGACAGAACCAAAATACTCTACCAGCTCACCCTCACCTGCCAGCCGGAGAAATGTACCCTCGAAGTAGAAAAAATCCGTTTCAGCTATCGCGAGGGAAAGGAAAAATATACCGCCGAGGAATGGATTACCGACAAATACGCTTTGAACAAGTCCAAGACCAAACTGGTACGCGGCCTTGCCAAATGGCGCAGAAAGACAGTGGACTTCGTTGACGATCTCTGTGTCGATATAACAGAAGCCCTAAGCGCCAGCACTGCCGCCAAAGCTCCTGCTGTGGAAAAGAAGGAAGAGAAGAAAGCGGAAACAGCACTTGTGAATTCCGGCACAACGGTTATCACTCCCAAGACGCAGGTTACGGTGGAAACTCCCAAAACATCTGCAACTCCGGTTGCCGCCACCGAATCAGCCTCCGCCGCATACAGGGAAGTGTCTCCGGATGCCATCCCCTCGGATGCAATCCAGACCGGAAACGGCAAATTGGTAATCGTAATCGGCGAAGAACCTTTCAATATGACAATGATGACGGCCAATGCCGGCGGTTCATTAGGCAAAATAGCCGGCAACAAAGCGGTGGTATTCACCATCCTGTCGCCCGACCAGCCTTACGGACAAATGGATGCGGCACAGAATTACACCGTACGTTTCTATCCTAACGGACAGAACGAGCCTTCCATTATACTGGAATGTAAGAAGTTCCCGTCACAGGCTCCGATAGAAGGCATGCCGCGTACGTATATAGGCGAAATCCTGAAAGCGAAAATCAAATAAATCAATAATCAAACCTAACAACGGACAACAGTGGAAATAAAAAGTAAATTTGACCATTTCAATATAAATGTCACCAATCTGGAACGTAGCATCACTTTCTACGAAAAGGCATTAGGACTGAAAGAGCATCATCGGAAAGAGGCGTCGGACGGCTCTTTCACGTTGGTCTATCTCACCGACGGCAGCACAGGCTTCCTGCTGGAACTGACCTGCCTGAAAGAACATCCCCAAGCCTACGAACTGGGCGAGAATGAAAGTCACCTGTGCTTCCGCGTAGCCGGAGACTACGATGCCATCCGCCAATATCATAAGGAGAATGGCTGGGTGTGTTTTGAAAACACCGCTATGGGACTGTACTTCATCAATGATCCGGATGATTACTGGATTGAGATACTACCTGCCAAATAGCATATAGCAGACTTGTGGCACAGCAATTTACATTATAATATTTAATACAATAGCAACGTGAGTATAGAAGAAGCAATGATGGGCGGTATTGTTTTCAAAGGCAAGAAAGACAAGCCTAAGGAAGAAAACAAGGTGAAAACCAAAGCCAAGAAAAAGACCTATATTACCGGCCTTCATGGTTCCGGTGCGGCGAAAATGAAAGCAGAGATTCGCAAGAAACGCGCGAACAGGCATAAAGGAAAGTAAAAAATATTTTTCAAGTGAAAAGGTGTAAGTTCTATCAAATAGAATTTACACCTTTTTCTTTATATCTCCCTATTTTTATCCCGGAAAACCGTTACAAAATTATTCAACTAAAACAGAAATTAGCTATTTTGCGTTAAAAAAGGCTCAAGTCTCAAATAAAGTTAACGGAAAACTTTGTTTTTACGTTTTCGCTATATGTTTTTGGCGTCACAAACAAACAAATAAAAAATTTTAAAGAAAAGTGATTTTATCACAAGAGCATAAAAAAAAGCATTACTTTTTTTTATCCAAAAGAATTGTAGTGTGCTTTCTTATATCAATAACTTTGACTAACGCATATGCCCAAACGCAACGCGGCAGGAAAGATGATGCAAAAGCAGAAGAAATATCTTTCAAAGACCGCTGGGGAATCAAGACAAATGCAGTGGACTGGTTATTGACTATTCCCAATATTGGTGTGGAGTTCGACTTGGGCACTACTGGGGAGTATACGTCAACGCCTCCAGCTATAACCTGAAAATCGGCAAAGAAGGTAAACAAGGCAATGCTTACGGCGCCGGCATCAGCGTTGGTTATACCGCCCCGCTCTACGGTTACCGCAATAATTATATCGACTTGGAATTAGGCGGTTCGGCCGGACTTCTGTACACCTCGTATGATGTCTACACCCATGATGCTGAAAGCAACTGTTATCCGCGCATAGCAGACAAATGCAAGGGCGGGCACATCGTTCCCTTCCCCTTGATTACCGACTTGCGGGTAGCTTTCGTCTATCGGTTCATGTCTGTGGGAAGCAAGTACAAAGCATCTGTCTACCGCCGGGTACAGATACGCAGCGAGAAGCGTAATGCAATCAATGCCAAAATCAACGCCATGCGCCTGCGCATCGACTCCATTGCCGGTGCCGTCCAAAAACAAGGTTTCAGCCGTCCGGACAGCCTGCTCACCAAAGAAGAGTTGAAACAGTGGCGGTTAATGCAACAGGAGCGCAAGGAACAGGCCCTGAAAGAAGCCGCCGACAAGCTGCGCAAGCACGTAGCGGATTCACTGGGCATACAGCTTAGCGACACCTTACATCCGAACAGGAGAAAACAATAGACAAGGCACTGAAAGAATACGAAAAACAACTGAAGCGGAAAGCCGAAGCACAGGATTCCACCAAGCTCGGCAAACGTGCCGCCAAAGATGCCAAACAAGCAGCTAAAGAGAAGAAAGGAAAGAAAAAGAAGAAAGAATCCGGAAAAAACAAGAAAAAGGACGGGCAACAGGAACTAAAAGCCACCAAAGAAGATACGGAAGCGAAGCAAGAAGAAGCCGAAGCTCCCGACAAGGAAAAGAAGGAGGACAAAGCATGAAAAACAAGACACTGACATATCTTGGCCTCAGCCTGTTGTGCTGCTTCTGCTCCTGCACTTCGGTAGACCTCTGCCCGGAGGAAGGACACCCGCATATCACCGATATGCGCGTAAGGCTGAACTGGGGGGATACCGACAAAGATGAGATTCCGGCAGAGATGCACATCATAGCAAGCCGTATCATCAATACCTGGCGCACCCGCGGCATCGTGGACACATCCATAGATCCTGCAACAGCCGGCAATATCACACAACAGGAAAGCTCTTCGGACAATCCCCAAACAGAAGAGGGAGACGGCTCCTCTTTCTATCTGCGCGGAGGCGAATACAATATTTTCGTCATCAACGACCAGTGCACAGATGCTGCGGCACCGGCTGACGGCACAGAGCCTTCACCGCTTCCAATCGTCAGCATAAGCAATCTGGACAACTACATTCACGACAACCGGGTGAGCGTGAAAGACCTTTATCTGCAAATAAGCAGCATGGGCGACAAAAAACCCGACATCGTGGCAGGTAACGACCTGCCGGACTTTAATCCGGACGAGGAATATTTGCAGGAATTGAAATCTCCCATATACTATGCAGTGCAAAAGGATATAGACATCCGGACAGGCGGACCGACCCTCATTGACTTTGACATGCAACGCATCAGCCAGCGCATCAATATCATCCTAAATATCCGCACCGAGGGAGATATAAAAAAAGAAGACCTCTTGCCGCCTATCATTGAACTGTCCGGCGCTTGCGGACACTTCAACATATCCGAAGCCTGCCTGGACACCACCCGCCTCTACCGGATGGTACACCAGGCACAGCCCGACGAGTTTACGCAAACCGGAGAGAACACCTACCGGTGCGTGGTGCACTTCCACACCCTGGGCGTCATACCGAGCGCCGCCAAAGGGCATCTCAATGGACCGGGCATCCTGCAGGTTGCCTTGCAGGTGTCTGCCAACCGGCTGGACGCTTCCGGAGCCCCGGTGCTGGACCAAGACGGCAAACCTGTAAAAAACAGCCGCTACATCTACGGAGCCATCAATCCTTATGATGAATTGACTGCGGCGCAGCTTATTGAAGTGCGCGACGGCAAAACCTATCTCCGTTACAGCAAAGATGACGTAAACATCGAAATAACAAGCCCTTTAGTAATAAAGGCCGACCAAATAGTATCCGATGACACCGGAATGGGCTGGCAACCCAACGACCCGACCAATCCGGACGACGACATAATAATAGAGATATAAGAATGCAACGACAGACATATAGGAATAAGATACATAAACGGAAATACCGCCATGCACCCGTCTTACTGTTATGGTGTATGCTGTTGCTTGGTGCCGGTTGCGGAAACCTGTACACCGGTGAGGAGCCACTCTATGACCCCAACAATCCGGGAGGCCAGGGCGACCAGACACAACTGCCCGTCATGGTAGCTTTCAGCGACCCTATATATAATGTGTTGACGCGTGGTTCGGGAGTGCTGGATCCTGAAGATGAAGAAAGTTTCAACAAGCATATATACGACGGAACATTCTTTGTGTACGCATTCCGGCGCGACAACCCCAACGGCATGACCTATGCCCATCGCCGCGCCGAAGACACCGACCGACGTTACTGCCTCATAGACGGCAGCCTGGACGGAATCACCGACGAGGAATGTGCAGCATTGGGAATCACCGCCGAACAAAGCAAAGAGCATGGCAAGCGTGCGGCATACGCAGGAAACGGTTCGTTCGTCAACTGGAAGAGTTCCGGCTATATCCCCTACTACAACCTGCAGGAGGAGTTCGACGCTTTCAATTTCTTTGCCTACTACTACGACAATGCGAAGATAGGCGAAGTGAAACGTGAAGCGGACCGCATCTGCTTCGATGTCACAGTAGACGGCTCGCAGGACTTGATGTGTGCCTCTGCCGCCGACCTAAAGACACTGATAGAGGACGTAGAAAACGGACGCGAAGTGGCTGCCGATTACAGCGAAC
>OIEG01001092.1_pt1 | contig 10040 bp, 9 predicted proteins | sample 1581751 | NCBI WGS metagenome assembly OIEG01 (sample SAMN01760950, study PRJEB22395) | human gut metagenome | reverse complement strand
AAAGCGGTCAGCGTACAAGTGTCCGCCCCAACGGTGAAATCGACCAGCGGCAGCCACAAGGCCAATCCCGTCAGTACGACGACCAGCAACAGATACAGAGTCTGAATACGTTGAATCATATAACTTCTATTTTGTTTATGCGAACCTCTTCGAATCCTGCCGAAAATCACAGGCTCTGCGAGGTTTATTGATTATCCAATGTTTTTTCGATCAGGTATTTATTACGGTCTGCGGCATTCCGGTCGATCAACTCGCCCAGGAATCCCGCCAGGAATAACTGCACGCCGAGCACGACAGCCAGCAGTGAAAGATAGAAAAGCGGCTGGTCCGTTACGGCCCGCACAGGCAGGTCATGGCACTGTTTATACAACTTGACACCGATCACCCACGCCGTCGTACAGCCGCCGAAAAGGAACATCAACGTTCCCAGGCTGCCGAAAAAGTACATCGGCGAACGGCCGAAACGCGAGAGAAACGAAACCGTAATGAGGTCCAGATACCCTTTCACCATCCGCTCCATACCGAATTTCGAATGACCGTACTTGCGGGCGCGATGCTCGACGACCTTCTCGCCGATCCGCTTGAATCCGGCCTGTTTGGCCAGAATCGGGATATAACGGTGCATCTCGCCATAGACTTCGATCGCCTTGACCACCCGACGGCGATAGGCCTTCAGTCCGCAATTGAAATCATGCAGCCGGATTCCCGAAACGGTGCGGGCCGTCCAGTTGAAAAACTTGCTCGGCCACCGCTTCCCGGCCGGGTCGTGGCGCTTCTTTTTCCAGCCCGACACCAGATCGTACCCTTCGTCGAGGACCATACGCCGCAGAGCCGGAATCTCGTCCGGCGAGTCCTGCAAGTCGGCGTCCATCGTGAAAACCACCTCGCCGCGCGCTTCGGCGAAACCGCAATACAAGGCGGCGGATTTGCCGTAGTTGCGAGCGAACTTGATCCCCCGCACCGCCGCAAACCGCTCGTGCAGATTTTCGATCACGCGCCACGAACCATCGCCGGAACCGTCGTCCACCAGGATTACCTCGTAAGACAAACCCTCGCCGCGAGCCACGCGATCGATCCATTCGACCAGCTCCGGCAAGGACTCCTCCTCGTTATAGAGAGGAACGACGACCGATATGTCGAGCGTAGCATCCATCGTTCTCTTACTCTTCGGATTGAGGACCGAAAGGCCGGGGTGCACGCGCCAGGATGCCGGCCAAAATAAGCCCCAGGACGAGGCCGACGATCAGGTTGCCCCAGATCGAAGCCCCTACGGTAGCCTGAATGGAAGGCTCCGACGCCTCCTGTATGGTTTTCAGCATTTCGGCGAATACGCCCTCCATCGACGCAGGGAGCTTTCCCTCCTCAGCGAACCGGATCAATGCGGAAGTGTATCGGTCGATATACTCCGAATATCCGATGAAAACACTGCGGTAAAGGTATTCTACCACCCCCTTGATCATAGCCGACGCCAGGATCAGAGCCAAAATGAAACCCAAGCCGTGACCGAAAGGAAATCCCTGCTCCTGACCGTACTGCTCGCGGCGACGCTTGGCGAAACGGTAAAGCAACACGATATATACGACTGCGGCCAAGACCCATACCAGCCCCATCGTTGAAAACCACCCCGACAACATCAGGGACTGCTCGATAACGAAAGCTACGGACATGACCAGTCCGATGATCGCTCCGTACTTGCAGACCTCGTTCCAGAATTTGAACTTTGTCATTCTTCTTCTATTTTTAGCATACGTTTATTCCCGCAACACGCCTTTGCCTTCCCGCAAAATCTCCGGCTCGCCGCCCGTCAGATCTACGACGGTCGTCGGCACCGCATCGCCGACACCTCCGTCGATCACCAGTTCTACGTCCCGGCCGTACCGCTCGTGGATCAACTCCGGATCGGTCATATATTCGGTTTCCTCGTCATCCAGCACGGAAGAGGTCAGCAGCGGAGCTCCCAACCGCTCGACGATGGCCCGAGGAATCGAATTGTCCGGAAGGCGGATCCCGATGGTGCGACGCCGTTCGAGCGCCTTGTGCGGCATACGCGACGATGCATCCAGCAGGAAGGTGAAGGGCCCCGGCAGATTTTGTTTCAGCAACCGGAACTGAGCGTTATCCACCCGGCAATAATCGGCAATCTGCCCGAGCGAATCGAACACGACGGAAAACGTCGTGAGATCCTTCCCCTTGATCCGGCGCAGCCGCTCGACGGCCTTCGCCGAACGGATCGAGCAGCCGAAGGCATAGACGCTGTCGGTCGGATAGATCACCACGCCGTCCCTTTCGAGCAGGTTCACCACCCGGTCGATCTCCTTCTCGGAAGGATTCTCGGTATAGATTTTAACCAACATAGGGAGGGCAAATATACGAAAAATCTCTGGAATAACCTCGAAAAACGGGAGAAATGACGCTAAACGACTTAATATCAGAGTTGTTACGGTGTCAAATGATGACAAGCCGAAAAATCGGGAAACGCAAAGAAAAGCGGATTTAAGAAGAAGAATGGTTTGCAAATCATTACCCGTGAAAGAGTAAGATTTAACATATGAGAGATGCTATTGCACCGTTTGTCACCGATTTGCGTATCAAGGTCTAACTCGTTGATATTTAACTTTGCAAACAAAAAACGAGTATGACAAGAAGTACATTCAAAGTGCTGTTCTACGTGAACGGCAGCAAGGAGAAAGACGGTATTGTCCCCATCATGGGACGAGTGACAATCAACGGTACTGTGGCGCAGTTCAGTTGCAAGCAGACCATCCCGAAAACCCTTTGGGATGCGAAAGGCAACCGAGCCAAAGGCAAGAGTGCCGAAGCACGGAACATCAATCTGGCATTGGACAACATCAAGGCGCAAATCATCAAGCACTATCAGCGCATATCCGACCGAGAGGCATACGTAACGGCTGAAATGGTGCGCAATGCCTACCAAGGGGTAGGAAGCGAGTATGAGACACTGATAAAGGCTTTTGACAAGGATTGCGCCAACTTTCTGAAACGTGTCGGTAAAGACCGCAGCATCGGCACGTACAAGGTCATGGTAAGGGCAAGGAACTATGTCGCAGCCTTTATCAAGTCATTCTACAAACGGACAGACATGTCCATGCTGGAACTTACACCCGACTTCATCAAGGAGTTTGCGGCTTATCTTACAGCTGAACGGGGACTGAAAAACGCCACCATCTGGCTGAACTGCATGTGGCTGAAAGGCGTGGTCATGCGTGCGCACTATAACGGACTGATACCGAGAAATCCGTTTGCGCAGTTCCATATCAGCCCGAATGTTAAGGAACGGGAGTATCTGACAGAGGACGAAATCAAAAGAATCATGGCGCACGAGTTTGACAACCCCACCCTCGCATTGGTGCGAGACCTGTTCATTTTCGCCTGCTTCACCGCCTTGTCTTTCGTGGATATGAAAGAACTCACAACGGATGAAATAGTGGAGGTGAACGGTGAGAAATGGATATTGTCGAAACGGCACAAGACAAATGTCCCGTTCCAAGTGAAGTTGCTGGATATTCCCTTGCAGATAATCGAACGGTACAAGTATCTGTCGGAAGACAAGCTGGTTTTCGGGAAAATCAACTATTGGACGATGTGCAAACAGCTGAAAAAGGTAATGGCGGAATGCGGAATAGAGAAGCATATCTCCTACCATTGCGCACGTCATACGTTTGGAACACTGGCTCTTAGCAAGGGGATGCCCATTGAAAGCGTGAGCCGTGTTCTGGGACACACGAACATTGTCACGACTCAAATCTATGCGAAGATAACCACGCAGAAACTTGACAATGACCTGACGATGTTCGGCAACAAGCTGAACGCATCGTTCGGAAGTGTAACCCCATAACCAAGCATAGCCATGAAACGAAGCATCATCACAACGGACGGCAACGGCAACATCACCTTGCCGACCGACATTAGCGCAACCGCCATGAGCGAATGGGAACTTTGCGACCTGTTCGGAGTAACCGCCCCGACATTCCGTGCAGGGCTGAAGGCTCTTTGCAAGAGCGGAGTTTTAAGGGAATACGGGATAAGGCGAAGCATACGGGTATCCGATAATTGCTGTATGGAGGTTTACAACCTTGAAGCGATAGTTACCCTCGCTTTCCATATCGGCACATTCGGAGCGGAACGGGTACGCAATGCCGTTCTTGAAAGACTGTACCTGCGAAAAGAGAAAACAAGCATCTTCTTCTCGCTGAATACCAACGGTATATCCAAATCCGAATACTTCTCGTAGCTGAATGCCTGACATTATTCACTCGGTAAGTCAGTAATTCATTAAGTCAGTACGACAGAACGACAGACGCTCTGATTTTTTCTCCCGAAAAGCGTAATCCGACATTTGCTTTTCGGGAGTTTTTCCGTTTGCACAGCCCCAAGCCATTGAACGTTTTTGTTTCGGGGGCTATTTGTCACCATTCTGCCGTGTTTTGCATAACAACCTATCCGATAATTGATTATATTTTTGCAGCTGGTAATTTTCAAACTTAAAACCATTTGATTATGTCAGCTATCGAACAACAAGACAGCCACAGATCGCCATCGGATGGCGGCATGGCAAAGGAAGAATTTATCCGTGTCGGGACAACGCTCTACAAGATTGTGGAGCAACCGAGACTGAACGGAGGGTATGTGAAGAAACGCATCGCATGGAACAACGAGACCCTGCGACAGGATTACGGCAAGGATTACATCGGCAGCGTTCCCAAGTATGACGGCTTCTGCACCGTACCCGAACACATCGGCTACCGTTCCGTGGTCGGCAAGTTCCTTAACCTTTACGAACCGATAGACCACCGACCGCAGGAGGGCGATTTATCGCATATCCAATCTTTGGTACAGCACATCTTCGGGGAACAATACGAGTTGGGGATGGACTATCTACAACTGCTTTACCTGCAACCGATTCAGAAGTTGCCTATCCTGCTGTTGGTGTCGGAAGAACGCAACACGGGCAAAAGCACCTTCCTGAACTTTCTGAAAGCCCTTTTTCAGAACAATGTGACTTTCAACACCAACGAGGATTTCCGCAGCCAGTTCAATTCCGACTGGGCTGGCAAGTTGCTTATCGTGGTGGATGAGGTGCTGCTCAACCGCAGGGAGGATAGCGAGCGGTTGAAGAACCTCAGCACCACACTTTCCTATAAGGTGGAAGCCAAAGGCAAAGACCGTGACGAGATTGCGTTCTTCGCCAAATTCGTGCTGTGTTCCAACAACGAGCATCTGCCCGTAATCATAGACGCAGGGGAAACACGCTATTGGGTGCGCAAGATAAACCGCTTGCAGTCCGATGATACCGACTTCCTGCAAAAGCTGAAAGCGGAGATACCCGCCTTTCTCCATTTCCTGCAACACAGAAAACTGTCCACCGAAAAGGAAAGCCGGATGTGGTTCAACCCCACATTGCTGCATACAGAAGCCTTGCAGAAGATTATCCGTAGCAACCGCAATCGGCTGGAGATAGAGATGTCGGAACTGCTGCTTGACATTATGGTTGCAATGGATGTGGATAGCGTTTCATTCTGCCTTAACGACCTTGTCGTACTGCTGGTGCACTCGCAGGTAAAGGCGGAAAAGCACCAAGTGCGTAAGGTGGTGCAGGAGTGCTGGAAACTAACACCTGCACCAAACGGGCTTACCTACACCACTTATCAGGGCAATTACAACAGAAGTTGTCACTATGAGCCGATAAAGAGGGTGGGACGCTTCTACACCGTCACAAGGGAGCAACTCGAATCCCTGTAATACTATCATTTTTCTGTTGAATTGTTGAATATGGGTATAAATACACTGACAATAAACGATATACATTCTCAACAAAATTTCAACAAGCCAAAAGAGAAGTTGAGAGACCACCGACACCCGTTTGTGGATTTCTCTTTTGGTGAGCGGTTTGTTGAGAAGATGTTGAGAGGTTACGAGGCTGTATATAAACATATTACATCAACAGTTCATCAAATCAACAAATTTTCATCAACTTCAAAACCGTATGTAATATGACAATCCAAGATGTAAAGCAAATCAAACTGGCAGACTATCTGCAAAGTCTGGGCTATACGCCTGTAAAGCAACAAGGCAGGAACCTGTGGTACAAATCACCGTTACGGGAAGAAACGGACGCATCGTTCAAGGTAAACACCGAGCTTGAAAAATGGTACGACTTCGGCATCGGCAAAGGCGGTAATATCATTGCATTGGCAGCGGAACTCTACCATTCGGGAGATGTAGCCTATCTGCTGAAACGCATAGAGGAGCGGACAGCATACATCCGCCCTGCATCGTTCTCTTTTGGCAGACAGCATTCCGACAATCAGCCTTATCAGGGATTAAGGGTTGGTGAGTTGTCCTCTCCTGCTCTTATCGCCTATCTGCAAGAAAGGGGAATAAACATCGGACTTGCCAAAAGAGAATGCAGGGAGCTTCGGTTTATGAATGCCGACAAACCCTATTTTGCCATCGGCTTTCCGAACATGGCAGGAGGATATGAAGTGCGCAACAGATACTTCAAGGGATGTGTCGCCCCGAAAGACATCACCCATATCCGACAGCAGGGCGGACAACGATGTATGTGTTACCTGTTTGAGGGGTTCATGGATTACCTTTCATTCCTTACCATCCGAGTAGAAAACAATCCGCAACACCCGCGATTGGACACACAGGACTATATCATATTGAACTCCGTTTCCAATCTTGCAAAAGCGGAAAGCATATTGGAGACCTACACCCAAGTCGGCTGTTTCCTTGACAACGACACGGCAGGACGGAACACCTGCACGAAACTGAAAGAGAAGTTTGGGGAACGCCTGCTTGACAAGTCAATGTACTATCGTGAGTATAAGGACTTGAACGACTACCTGTGCGGTAAGCCCTTGTCCCAATCGGCAGAGCCGATAAAGGAGAAGAAGCAAGTCCAATTCGCAAGGCGGATGATGCAGCCACCGAAAAAGAAAGGGGGATTTCATCTGTAATATGCACGTTCGCTTTCCCAAAGGTATTTAGACAGAAATACCATAGCTCAATAGGGCGTTTTCTTCACGCATTACTCCGTAACGCTAAAAACACCCTATCGAGCCAAAGGGAAATCCCTTTGGAAACCCTGTGCAAACGAGTGCAGCAAGGACTCATTTGCATAATAAACCCTGTGAACCGATGCCACAGGCAGAGAGAAGAAACATAACGATAACCGCAAAAATAGAAATAATATGGGATATTTTTCATTGGACATAAAGAAAGCAAAGGGGACATCGGACACCACGCAGTCCGACCATATAGAGAGAAAGATAATACCTAAAAACGCAGACCCGACAAGAACACATCTGAACAGGGTGCTTGTCGAATACCCCGATGGCGTTCACGGCAGGGATGAAGCGATTGCCCACAGGCTGAACACGGCAGGCATCAGACGGAAAATCACACACGACCAAGTCCGTGTTGTCCGGGTGGTTTTATCGGGTACGCACGAGGACATGATGAACATACAGGAAAAAGGAAAGCTTGATGAATGGTGCAACGACAGCATCCAATGGCTTCAAGCCACATTTGGCAAAGACAATGTGGTTGCTGCCCATCTGCACATGGACGAGAAGACTCCACACATCCACGCAGCCGTTGTTCCCATCGTAATAGGTGAAAGGCGCAAAGCCAAGAAAGAACAGACGGACGGCAAGCGCAAGTACCGCAAGAAAACAAATTCCGTCCGTTTGTGTGCCGATGACCTGTTCAACCGCCAGACCTTGATTGCCTACCACGACAATTACGCAAGGGTGATGACGAAATACGGATTGCAACGTGGGGTACGGGGCTCGGAAGCACGGCACACTACCACCATGCAGTATTATCGGGACTTGAAAAAGAAGAATGAAACCCTTGAAACCGAAACCAGACTATTGCAGGAGAAGAAGACCAAAGCGCAGGAGGAGTTGAGACAGGTAAAAGCGGAAATCCGCACCGACAAGTTCAAAAGCGCAGCCACCGATACGGCAACCGCCCTTGCAAGCAGTGTGGGTTCTCTTTTCGGAAGTGGAAAAATGAAATCATTGGAACGTAGGAACGAGGACTTGCAAGACCGCATCCTTGAACTTGAAGACGAAGCCCGACAACGGGAACGGCAACAAGCCGAACAGATACAGGAGATAAGAAACGCTTACGAGCAACAGCACCGTAAGCTGTCGGAGTTTACAGATTTTGTCAGACGCTACTTTCCGTATGTGGAGAAGCTTATACCTGTGGTAAACTTCCTACGTGAACGTTTGGGTTTCAATGACGGAATAATCAGAAGACTGTGCGAGTTCAAGGAGGTCGGAATAAATGGTAAACTCTATTCTTCCGAGTTTAACCGAAGTTTTGATACCCGACATTCTGTCTGCTCCATCAAACAGGATGAAAGCGGTAAATTCGATTTCAAGATAGACGGGGTTTCACATGTGAACTGGTTCAGAAAGAAGATGAATGAGTTTAGGGAAGCCATGGGAATACCTAAGCAGAAACAAGATAGAGGTATAAAACTATAAATCAAAGGAACGGCCGTAATAATCTGCCTGTATTGAGCGGATTATCACGGCTTTTTTATACTTTTGCAAATGGATTGAGACAACTCTGTCCAAAGACATATGAAAATAGAAGAAGCGTTATGCTCATCTTGTACTTGAAAACGTAGGAAATTTTCAATTAGATGCAAGGATAGCATAGTGGTTCTCACGCATATAGCGTGGGCTGCTATTGTTACATCTGCATCTATGGTTTCCTACGACCTTCAAGTAAAGAGTGTGGCATACAGTTCCACGCTTTTTAGTTTAGCCTTATGGTGACAAATATGAATAACATAAAATGGAATATAAATGATATTAACTGCACAACAGAAGCAAGCAATGATAATGATTGAAAAGTTCATTGCAGATAAAGATAGCCAAGTATTTATTTTGAAAGGATATGCAGGTACAGGTAAAACGACATTGATTCGTAGTATTGCAGATTATTTATCTACTCAATCTTTACATATTCAGTTAATGGCTCCGACCGGACGTGCTGCAAAAATATTACGTTCTAAATTACCAAATTATGGTGCTTCTACTATTCATAGGGGAATCTATAATTTTTCTCATCTAATAGTGGAAGAATCTGAAGGAACACTTAAATATATATTTCCACTTAAAGATAACCACGAGAGGTGTATTTATATTATTGACGAAGCCTCCATGATTAGTTCTCGTGAATCAAAGAATGAACTTTTCCAATTTGGTACAGGAGTATTAATAAAAGATTTACTTAGTTATGCAAGATTAAACTTCGGTGGAAAGGTAATTTTTGTTGGTGACCCTATGCAGTTGCCTCCCGTAGGTGATGATTGTTCTGTTGCATTAGATGAAACTTATTTTGATATACTAGAAATGAATGTATATTCTTATGAGCTCACAGACATTGTTCGTCAAGATAAGAATAGTTGTATTTTGGCTAATGCTACAATACTTCGTGAGTTGATTCGGAAAAAAGAACGAAATCGCCTTGTGTTCAAGAAAAAGGAACATGAAGTAATGGATATTGGAGCAATGGAAGTTGCTAAGAAATATTGTGAAGATCCAGAACAATCGTCTGCTATAGTTTGTTTCTCAAATCAACAAGCAGCTGATTATAATACGGCTATTCGTAATATAATATTTCCTGAAACGAATCATGTGGCGGTAGGAGATAAATTGATGGTAGTATGCAATAGCTACTATTATGATAAATGTGAATTATTGAATGGTGATATCATAACTGTAGTAGAAACATCAAATGATATTATCTCTCAGTCTGCACCTATTTGGACTGAAAAAAATGGGAGAAAAGTAAAAGAAATCATTACGCTTGATTTCAGAGAAATAAGTTTTCAAGTAGAAGATGGTAATATTTATAAACGCTATATTATTGATACATTACTCCAAAACAAGCGACCTTCACTGACAATTGACGAAATGAAGGCTCTTTATATCAATACCTTAGATTTGCGCAGTAAACAGGAGATGAGATAGAGTTGGTAATTTTGTAGA
>OIEG01001083.1_pt1 | contig 10073 bp, 6 predicted proteins | sample 1581751 | NCBI WGS metagenome assembly OIEG01 (sample SAMN01760950, study PRJEB22395) | human gut metagenome | reverse complement strand
CAGATGTTGGACATTTGGAATCAGATGCAGACGAAGGCGAAGACAAAATGGAAAAAGCAGCAAGAAAAGAAAATAAAAATCCATATGAGATTGCAGAATTTTATACAAAAGCTTTTTTTGCAGATATGGATAAATTAAACATAGATAAACCTGAAATTATAGCAAAAGCTACAGAACATATACCAGAAATGCTTGAATATGTAAAAGAAATTATAAAAAATGGTTATGCATATGAGACAAGTAAGGGAATTTACTTTGACATATCTAAATTAGATAAATATCCTGTTCTTTCAAATAGAAATTTGGATGATCAAATAGCAGGCGCAAGAGTTGAAGTAGACCCAGAAAAAAGAAATCCATATGATTTTGCATTATGGATAAAAGCACCAGAAAATCACATAATGAAGTGGGAAAGCCCATGGGGACTTTCTTATCCAGGTTGGCATATAGAGTGTACTGCAATGGGAAGAAAATATCTAGGAGAAGAATTTGACATCCATACTGGTGGAGTTGACCATATACCAACACATCATGAAAACGAAATAGCACAGGCAAAAGGTGCAACAGGTAAAATACATGCTAAATTATGGATGCATGGTGAGTTTCTACTAGTAGATGGTGGAAAAATGTCAAAATCTTTAGGAAATGTTTATACAATTTCACAATTACAAGAAAAAGGTATAGAGCCATTAGCTTACAAGCTATTTTGTTATTCAGCTCATTATAGAACAAAATTAAATTTTACTTTTGATGGTGCTATTGCTTCTCAAAAAGCATTAAATAGGCTTAGAGAAGGCTATTTAAAACATTTAGATGGAAATAATGAAATTAGTCAAAAAAATATTGAGGAATATGAAAATAAATTTTTGGAAACAATAAATAATGATTTAAACATTCCAGCTGCAATAGGTATAATTTGGGATATTGTTAGAAGTGATAAAAAGTCAAAACAATATGCAAAATTATTAGAAAAATTTGATGAAGTTTTAGGATTAGATATAAAAAATTCAGAAAAATATTTAGAAAAACAAAAAAATATAGAACTTCCAGAAGAAATAGAAAAGCTTGTAGAAGAGAGAAAACAGGCAAGACTTGAGAAAAATTGGGCTTTATCAGACGAAATTAGAAATAAATTAATAGAAAATGGCTATCAAGTAGAAGATAGTAAAGATGGAATGACTGTTAAAAAAATGTAGATTAAAAAAGTGTAGAATTGTAATGGAGGGAATTGACGTGGAGACAGGAGAAAAAATAGGTTTTTTTGAAAGACTAAAAATAGCAATATTTAAATTTGAGGATTATGCAAAACTTGCTGCACAAAAAATAAGCAAAGCTGTTATTTATATGCTAATTTTAATGTTAGTATTTGCTTTATGTGTAAGTGCAGCAACTACCTATAAATTTTCTCAGAGTTTAAATGGTTTAGCAAGTTATATAAGTAATGAAATAGAAACATTACAATTCAAAGATGGAATTTTAAGAATAGTTCCATCTAATGAGAAGGACAAGCCTATAATTATAGAAAATGAAGAACTGCCAATTGGAAAAATTATTATAGACACAGGAGACTTGGAACAATCAAAAATAGACGAGTACAACGACCAAATAAAGCATTATACTACTGGTATTGTTGTTTTAAAAGATAAAATAATTACCAAAACAGATATGGCTGCTATTACAACAACTATGGCATACAGAGATATTTCAGAACAATATAGAATTGGTGAATTTAACAAAGAAAATATTATATCAATTATTACAGGTGAAGGAAGTATAAAGTTATGTATGTCTTTCTTTGCAATAACAGCAATTTACTTGTTTATAATATATTTTTCTACAGTATTAATAGATGCAATTTTCTTAGCTTTACTTGCATATATTACATCTATTATAGCAAGAGTAAGGTTAAAACCTGCTGCTGCATATAATATTGCTGTATATTCTTTATCACTTCCTGTTATACTAAATTTAGTATACATTGTAGCAAATATTCTTACAGGTTTTGTAATAGAGTATTTCCAATTAGTCTATACAGCAATTGCAAGTATCTATGTTGTTGCAACAGTTTTAATAATTAGAAGTGACGTAATAAAGAAACAAGCAGAACTAAATAGAATTATGTCTGAGCAAGAAAAGGTAAGACAAGAAATGGAAAGAAAAAAGCAAGAAGAAGAGGAAGAAACAGAAAGAGAAAAGGCTAAAAAAGAGCAACAAGAGAAAGAAAAGCAGGAAAAAGAACAAGAAGAAAAGCAAAAAAATAAAGAAGAAAAGAAAGAAAAAGGTAGCGGAAAAAGCGGGGGAGAAGAACCAGCATAAAATATTTATAGAAAAATAGCTACATTAAATAAATTTTATATATAGTTTTTATAAATTTATATGGATAATTAAAAATTATATATGCAATTGAGAAATAGTATAACTCAAATAAAAAGCGAAAGGATTTAACTAGATGAAGGAAGAAGAAAAGAAAAATAATAAAAAGAAAAATCTGTATTTCGTAATAACAGCAATAGTTTTAATAATTATAGCTGCGGCGTTAACAATATATGTTGTTGCAACAAACAAAAAAGGTGACAACACTGAAATAGCTTATACAGAGCTTATTAGAGAAATTGGTGATGGTAATGTAGAAAAAGTAGAAATGACTACAGGTAGTACAACCGTTAAAGTTAAACTAAAAGATGAGACAGATGAAAGAAAATGTATTGTGCCAAATACTCAAGCTTTTGTAGAATTAATTCAAAGTAAAGTAGAAGATGGCAATAATATAGAGTTAAACCAAAAAAAGCCTAATGTATTTATAACAATATTTAGTAATTTATTTACTTTATTACCAACAATTCTTTTAGTAGTTTTATTTGTAATGTTATTTAAATTGCAAGGATTAGGAGATAAAAGTAAAGTTTATGATACAGAGACAACTAAGTCAAAAATAACATTTGGAGATGTTGCAGGATTAGATGAAGAAAAACAAGAAATGATAGAAATTGTAGATTTCTTAAAAAATCCTGACAAATTTTATGAAATGGGAGCAAAAATTCCAAGAGGAGTACTTCTTTGTGGAAAGCCTGGAACAGGTAAAACTTTAATTGCTAAAGCAATTGCAGGTGAAGCAAATGTACCATTTATTTCTATGAGTGGTTCAGAATTTATAGAAATGTTTGCAGGACTTGGAGCTTCTAGAGTAAGAAAATTGTTCGAGAAAGCAAAGAAAATAGCTCCATGCATAGTTTTTATAGATGAAATAGACGCGGTTGGTTCTAGAAGAACAAGTGGTAGTGGTGCAGAGTCAGAAAATAACCAAACATTAAATCAATTATTAGTTGAAATGGATGGGTTTGATACAGAAGAAACAATTATAGTTTTGGCTGCAACAAATAGACCAGAAATGTTGGATAAAGCACTACTTAGACCAGGAAGATTTGACAGACAGATAAATATTGCACTTCCAGACTTAAATGGAAGAGAGGCAATATTAAAAATACATGCTAAAGACAAAAAGTTTGCAGAAAATATTGACTTAAAGAATATTGCTGAAGATACAGCAGGATTTTCTGGTGCAGAGCTTGCAAACATTTTAAATGAAGCTGCAATTATTGCTACAATAAACAAGCACGATGCAATAACAAATAAAGATATAGAAGATGCTACAAAAAAAGTAACAATAGGTATTGAAAAACATAGTAGAGTTGTTTCAGAAAAGGATAAAAAATTAACAGCATACCACGAAGCAGGTCACGCTATAGTTAGCAGTCAATTAGAAACACAAAAAGACATTAAAGAGGTATCTATAATACCAAGAGGTATAGCAGGTGGATATACAATGTATAAATCGAATGAAGATAAATATTATATATCTAAAACAGAAATGGAAGAAAAATTGGTATCTTTATTAGGTGGACGTGCTGCAGAAAAGATAGCTTTAAATGATATCTCAACAGGTGCAAGCAACGATATAGAAGTTGCAACACAAATTGCTAAAGATATGATTGTAAAATATGGAATGAGTGACGATTTAGGACCAATTTATATAGACACAGAAAAAGATCCATATGAATTACAACTATTTGGTGAAAAATTTGGAGATGCAGTTGGTGCAGAAGTAAAAATAATGATAGACAATGCTTATGTAAAAGCACAAAAACTTATATTAAATAATATGGATAAGCTAAATAAAGTAGCTGAAGCTTTAATAGAGAAAGAAATAATTTCTGCTGAAGAATTTCAAGATTTAATAAAATAGTAAAAAAGTAATAGAGACAAATGCTTTTTCAAATTTAGGAAATTAGCATATGTCTCTATTTTTTGTAAGTTTCTTTTATTGATAATTACCTTTAACTTAGTTAATTAGTAAATTAAATTTGTTAATTAATTCTTTTGGTAAGACAAATTCTTTTTTATTTAAGTAATTTAAACTATGTATAAAGTTGTCTGTGGAATAATTTTTAATATTACTGTGAACATCCAGATAATCTTCTTTATAATATTTATTATCATAATGTTTCTTATCACAATGCTTTTCGTCTGTTTTAAAATTAAACTTTATTTTATAACTACAAAGATTTTGAGTTTTAAATCCAAATTTTTTGTTTATTTCGTTTTTTCCATATTTTCCATCACCAATTATAGGGTAACCAATATGTGCTAAATGAGCACGAATTTGATGAGTTTTTCCTGTTAAAAGTTCAATATCTAATATAGAATAATTTTTAGCTTTATTTATATTTAAAACAGTGTATTTTGTAGTAATTGGTACATATCCTTTTTTTGGGGTATCAGATATATACACTTGAGATTTTTTATTATCTTTAAATAAATATGCTTGTAATGTTTTTTGTTTATCTGAGAGAATTCCATATACCATAGCTAAATAATGTTTTTCAATTTCATGATTTTTAAATTTGTTTAATAAAATATTTAAAGCTTCTTGATTTTTTGCGAATAATGTTAGTCCAGTAGTATTTCTATCTAATCTATGACAAGGCTCTAAAAATTTAAAGTTATGTTGTTTTTTTAATAAGCAAGTTAAACCGCTATCTCCTGTAACTTCAATTTGTTCTGGTTTATTTGCTATTAAAATATTGTTATCTTCATAAATAATATTTATTTTAATTTGTGTATTTGGTAGTAAAAGTTCATCAGAAATGTATACTTTTACATTATCATTAGTATGTAAAAGTATATTTTCACTTATTCTTATATTATTTATTTTTATATCTTTTTTACGCAAGGTTTTATAAAAAAGTGAATTTGTTAAAGAAGGAAAATTGTGCATTAAAAAAGATTGTAGTTTTTTATTATTAAATTTACTTGGAACAACTAATTCTTTCATATATTTTATAAACTCCTGTATATTTTAATGAAAAAGGTACTCCAAGGTAGGAGTACCTTTTTTAGGCAAACTGTTAACTTTAATAGACTATAGGTATAGGAAATGAATTATAAAAATGCACATTACATACTTTGCATGTTTACAATACATATCCATTTGGACTGTAAGAAATAAATTAATAGCCAGCTTTTTTCAACCGTTCTACTTCTTCTCTTGTCCAAGAACCTAAAGGGAAGCATGGAAAGGTATATTGATTTATCAATCCCTGCTTCGCAAGTTCGGTAAACCGTGACTTATTGTGAGATTTGATGGCTGCTTCTAAGTCATTGAGCCAAATACGTTCCCGGCGGTCGTCTTCATAGGCTTCCCAAGCGCGCATACTTTTACCGTACGTCATAAGTTAATCCTCCTCTATAATAAAGTTTGCATGAGTTAATTATAACATTTATCTGTAAATTTAGCAATCTTAGTCGAATTTTCGTATGAATTTCTGTGACATAATTATCAAAAAAATTCCTTGACTAAGATATGTAACAATGATATACTTTATGTGGAAATTTGGTACAAAAGGAGGAAAAATGTTGGAAGACATTTTTAAGAGAAACAGTAGAATTATGTTAAGAAAAATGTTATATATATTCATAATAATTAATTTATTGTCATACATATTTATATTCTTACTAGCTAATGTCTCTAAGGCAGCAACAGATGATTTTAGCAAATATCCAGGTTATCAAGAACTTATAAATGAATTAAAAAAAGAATTTCCTAAGAGTGAGTTTAAAATGCTTAAAACTGGATTAGACTGGAATCAAGTTATAAAAAATGAGACAACAGCAAGTCATGGTAGAAATTTAACTAGTAATAGTGCATCAGAATGGGTATGCCCAGTATGTAAAAATAAGCAATATGAACCCGGCTGGTATTGTGCATCAGAAGCAACTGTATCTTATTATATGGATCCGAGAAATTCTTTAAATACAAACGATGTTTTTCAATTTGAGTTATTAAATTATAATAGTGATGTACAAGATGAAGCAGGTGTTAAGTGGATTGTCTCAGATTGCAATTATCTACAAGGAAAAATAAATTATACAGCAACAGATGGTTCTACAAAGACTATTAACAAAACATATACACAAGTAATAGTAGATGCAGGAAAGAAATTTAATATAAGCCCATATCATTTAGCTTCTAGAATAAGACAAGAACAAGGACCTGGTAATGCTACAGAAACTGCAACTGGTAATGGAAAAGGTAAGTATAATAAAGGATATGCAGGTTATTACAATTATTATAATATTGGAGCAACAGGTGGAACTACTGCAACAATAATAAAAAATGCATTAGAAAAGGCAAAAAAGGAAAATTGGACAGACCCAGAAAAGGCAATTATTGGTGGTGCAGAGTTTGTAAGAAATGAATATATTGGGTATGGTCAAAATACATCATATTTACAAAAATTTGATGTAGATAATAGCGACGGAGATTTATATTGGCACCAATATATGACAAATGTTTCTGCTTCTAAAACAGAAGGACAAGAAACAAGAAATGCATATAATAAAATGGGTAAGTTAAATAAAAATTCTCACTTTATATTCTCTATACCTGTATTTGAGAATATGCCAAAACAAAAATGTGACCTTCCAGGCTCTAACTCAATTGTTACACAAAACGTACAGATTAATTCAGATAATATACGTGTAATGGAGAAAAAAGGAGAAGGAAAGGAATTAGCAAGGTTAAATAAAGGTGATAAAATTTTAAGAATAGAATTGTCACAAACTCAAAATCCAGATGGAAGATTTATGAGATATTGGGATAAAGTTGTTTTAGCAGATGGAAGAAAAGGTTATGTAGTAAGAAATTATCTTACTCAAATTGCAGATATTACAAATTGTAATGAAAAATACATTGTTACAGCATATACAAATTTTAGAAATGGACCAGGAGTAACAAATACTACAATAATAGAAACTTTATCTCCAGGACAGGAACTTACAGTAATAGAGAAAGATAAATATAAAAATGTTGATGGAGAAAGTTGGTATAGAGTTAAACTTCCAGATGGAAGGCAAGGATATGTTGGAAACGGCTATATAGAAAAATGGACAGATACAAGTGGATATGACCAAGTAAAAGTTGTAAATAATTCGGGAGTTAATGTAAGAGAAACACCAGGTACAGGCTCTAAAGTACTAACTACAGCATACAAAGGCGATATTATGACAAGAATGGAAAAAAATGCGTCAGATAAAGATGGTTATATTTGGGACAAAGTAAACTATAATGGTATTATAGGGTATGTAGCAAGAGGAGACAGCAAAGAAGATTATATAGTTCCAGTAGACGAAGAAGGAAATGGTGACAACAATGGAAGTGGAGATGAAAATATACCAAGTAAAAATAATCAAGTTAAAATGGATGGAAAACAAGTTATATGTGACGCAGTATCAAATGTAAATACGATAAAGAGTGCATTTAGTGGTGCTGTTGTAAAAGATGGTAAAGGCAAAGAGATTACAGGAAAAACAAATGTAGGAACAGGATATACAGTTACAGTAAACAAGAAGACTTATACTATTGTAAAAAAAGGCGATGTAAATGGAGACGCAAATATTAATTCAGGTGATTTATTAAAACTACAAAAACATTTGTTAAAAGATACTAATATAGTGGGTACCCCATATGGAAATGCAGCAGATTCAAATAATGACGGAAAGCTAAATTCAGGAGACTTGCTAAAAATACAAAAATTTTTATTAAAAGATTCATCTAATATAAATATTTAAATTTAAAAAGAGATTTAAGTTAATTTACAATAAAAAATGCAAGCAATAACTTATAAAACTTAATTGTTGTGCATAATATAAAATCACATAAATTAAATGATAAATTACTAATTTATTATTTAACAAAAGAAAAAGGTTATTATATTTGCTTTAAGCAAAAGAATGGAGGATAATATGAGAAAATCTTTAAAAATGACTTTAATAACTATGATAATTGCAATAGTCATCTGTATGTTAAATGTGACTATTGTAAAAGCGGCAAGTTCTAGCATAACAGGAAGTAAAACGGTAACAGTAGGAGAAAGCGTAACAATAAATGCATCTGTAAATGCAGGAGCATGGAACGTAGTTTTATCTGGAAATGGACAAACTAAGGAATTAGTAGGGCAAACTGCAACACAAGGAAATAGTTCTGCATCAACAAGTATAACTTTTACTCCAAATAAAGCAGAAACATACACATTTACACTAAGTGGAGATATAACAGATTATGAAACAGAAAAAACAGACAGCATAAATAAAACTTGTACAATAACTGTTAAAGAAAAAGAAACTTCTGGTGGAGGTTCTAATTCAAATACAGGTTCTGGGTCTAATACTGGAACAGGGTCTAACGCAGGTTCTGGTTCAAATCAAGGATCAAGTGGAAACTCTGGTTCAAATTCAGGGTCAAATAATAACTCAAGTTCTGGAAATTCATCAAATGCACCAAGTTTTACAAGTGTAAATGAAACAGTTTATGCAACAGGAAGTGTAAATGTAAGACAAAGTTGGTCAACAAGTAGTAAAGTAGTAGGTTCACTTTCAGAAGGACAGAGTATTACAAGAACAGGAAAAGGAAGTAACGGATGGAGTAGAGTAACATTTAATGGTTCGACAGCATATGTTTCATCTGAATACTTAACAACAGAGAAAAAAGAAGATAAGTCTAAGAATAGTGCGTTAAAACAGTTGACTTTATTACAAGGAACATTAACTCCAGAATTTAAAAAAGATGTAACAGAATATACTGTACAAGTAGGAAAAGATGTAACAGAATTACAATTAGATGCAGTTCCAGAAGACGAAAAGGCTAAAGTAACTGTAGAAGGAAATACAGATTTAAAAGATGGAGAAAATTTAATTACTATAATGGTTAAAAAAGGCGAAGGAGACAAACAACAAGTTACAACATACCAAATAACAGTTAATGTAGGTGAGCAAGAAACTGTAGTAACTACAGAAAAAAGCTCAGGACCAAATATATTAATAATTATATGTGGAGTAGCTGCAGCTATTATAGTTATTTCAATAATTACATTAATAGTAATAAATCGTAGAAATAAAATGGACTATGACGATGAAGACGATGATGAGGACTATGCAAATACAACAATTCTTAACCAGAATTTTAACTATGCAGATGAATTAAAAGCAAAAAGAGAAGAAAAAAACGAAGCAAAAAAACAAAGTAGAGAAGAATATTTAAATAGTTATAAAGATACTATTGCTACTAATGACATTGATGCAAATAATGAGAATAATTATGAAGAAGATGATGATACAACAAGAAAAAAGAGAAAGGGTAGACACTTTTAGTTAGAAAGTTGGGGTTAACTCCCACTTTCTAAATTAGAAATTAGGCTTGTCTTTGGATTAAAAAATAGAGACAAGTCTATAATTTATATTTTTGCCAATATAGCTCAGTTGGTAGAGCAACGGATTCGTAACCCGTAGGTCAGCAGTTCAATTCTGCTTATTGGCTCCATAATGCATTTTCGTCGAACTACTTAAGAATATTGATATAAGTAAGTTTGAAGAAACTATAAAGTGAGTATTAATCACATTTATATAAGTCGATTTAATCGGCTTATTTTTTTACTTTTTTACCAAAAGTATAGAAAAAATAGCCTCAAATCATTGAAAAAAGGAGGTTTTTGTGATATGATACGCATAGTTAAAAGAAA
>OIEG01001079.1_pt1 | contig 10108 bp, 8 predicted proteins | sample 1581751 | NCBI WGS metagenome assembly OIEG01 (sample SAMN01760950, study PRJEB22395) | human gut metagenome | reverse complement strand
ATCAAGATAAAATGGACAAAGAAGCAGAAGATTTTAGAAAGAAAACCATGCGCGTTTTAATTATGCAACTTAATTCGATTAGTGTGATGGATTTAGTGGCTTATGGTGGCTTTGGTTTAGGTGTTATTTTGGGTTTACAAGAATATTTAAATCAACATATTACTTTTATGATGTTTATTTTTATTGTAATGATTTCTATTGAATTCTTCTTACCTTTAAGAATGCTTGGGAGTTATTTCCATATTGGACAAAATGGAAATGCGGCAGCAGATAAAATCTTTAAACTGTTGGATAGTCCTGATGATATTCAAGAAAGCTATCAAAAATCAATTTCAACCTTAAGTTTTGAAGAGGTCACTTTTAGTTATGATGAAAAAACAATTTTAAAAGATATTTCGTTTTCTTTATCAAAAGGAACATTTTTAACGATTGTAGGAGAGTCGGGTTCAGGAAAAAGTACGATTGCGTCACTTCTAATGAATTTATATCCGATTCAAAAAGGTCAAATTCTTTATAATCGAGAAACGATTCCATTAACGATGACACTTTATCAAAAAATAACCTTGATTAAGGATGAAACATATATTTTAAAAGGAACAGTCTATAATCATCTTGCAATGTCAGGGTGTCTTGATCAAGAAAAAATGATTAATGTTTTAAAAGAAGTTAGACTTTTTGAAGTTTTTGAAAATCAAGGAGGTTTGAATTTTCAACTCAATGAAGGAGCTAAAAATTTATCAGGAGGTCAAAGACAAAGATTAGCGTTAGCTAGAGGACTATTATATGAAAGCGATGTTTATATTTTTGATGAAGCAACAAATAATGTTGATCGTGAAAGTGAAGAAATTATATTAAAAATCATGGAGCGTTTAGCGAAGAATAAAATCGTTATTTTTATTACACATCGTATGGCCCATTGTAAAAAAAGTCAACTTACATTTGTTTTAAAAGAAGGAAGATTGATTCAACAAGGAAGCTATGATGAATTATTTAATCAAGATAATTTATTTAAAGAACTTGCAGAAAATCAAAGGAACTTAGAAAGGATTATTGAAAATGAAAAATAAAATAAAATTAATTGTTTCTTTATTAAAATTAGTGCGTCCTTTTTTAACATTTATGTTACTGGCTATTATTCTAGGTGTGTTAGGACATCTAACGGCAACTTTTATTACCATTTTTATTATCCTTGCTTTTTGTAAAGTGATTACTTTTTCACTAGCCGTTAAATTGATTATTCTTTGTGCTTTTTCAAGAGGAATTCTTAGATATATTGAACAAGCATGCAACCACTATATTGCCTTTAAAGTATTGGCTCACATTCGTCATTTAGTCTTTGAAAAACTGAGAGAATTGGCTCCTGCTAAATTAGAAAATGAAGACAAAGGAAATATCATTGCGATGTTGACAAGTGATGTTGAACTCTTAGAAGTTTTCTTCGCTCATACCATTTCACCAGTGATGATTGCCTTTATTTATAGTATTGTCATGATTTGTTTTATCGGTCATTATCATCTTAGTTTTGGAATTTTTTCTTTTATTTGTTATAGCATCATGGGAATTTTGATTCCCTATACAACGTATAAATTGAGTCAAAAGGATGGAAGTAATTATCGTCTTTTATTTGCTAATTATAATACTTTTGTTTTGGAAACAGTCTTAGGAAAAAGAGAAATTATACAATTTAGTCAACAAGAAACACGCTTTGAACAAATGAAAAAACATCAAAATGATTTAACACAAACACATCAAAAATTAATTGATCATCAAAGTTTTCAACAAATACTTTCTGATGGACTTATTATTTTATCTATCGTTGTTTCTATTTTATTGATTAAAAATAATGTTTCTAAAGAATTGTTGATTCCAATGATGGCTCTATCATCTTCTTTTGGACCAACGATTGCCCTAGCAAACCTGGCAAATAATTTAAATCAAGTATTTCCTTGTGCTAGACGTATTTTAGATTTATTAGAGGAAAAACCATTACTTAAAGAAATTACAGACAAAAATACAACTTTAAATTTACCAATCGAAGTAAAGAATCTTTCATTTCATTATCCAAATACTTCTACGGAAATTTTACATAAAATCAATTGTACATTTGAATTTGGTAAAACCTATGGATTACTTGGAAAAAGTGGATGTGGCAAATCAACATTATTAAAATTATTAATGCATATTTATCAAGGTGAGGGAGATATTTTATTTAATAATGAATCGATTGAAGAAATCAACAGTCAAACTCTAAAAGAAAATATAAGCTATGTTGATCAAGAAACATTTTTATTTAAAGATACTTTATATCATAATGTCACCTTGTTAAATCCAAATTATCAACAAGAAGAGGTTATTAAAGCGTGTAAACAAGCACAGATTCATGATTTTATTATGTCTTTACCACAAGGCTATCAAACTATTTATGATGAAAATATTTCAGGAGGACAGAAACAAAGAATTGGGTTAGCACGTGCTTTTTTAAGAAAAACACCAATTCTTTTATTAGATGAACCGACAAGTCGTATTGATAGTTTAAATGAAGCCGCATTATTAGAAAGTTTAAAACAAATTAAAGATGAAAAGCTTATTATTATTGTAAGCCATCGAAAATCTTCTCTTGCTTTATGTGATGAAATTATTGAAATAGAGCAAGGAATGATAAAAAAATAGAAACGAAATAAAAAATTATTTATTTTTTTAGAAAATATCGTATAATGTAAAAAAGAATGGAGGATTTTAAGATGAAAGAATTTTTTAAAAGTAAAGAATTATGGACATTTGTAGGAGGAGCAGTTACTGCTGTTGTCACTTCAAAGTTCGCTAAAAGCAATAAAGCAAGAGAATTAGCTGTTAAAGGATTAGCTAGTGGAATGCAAGTAAAAGATAACGTAGAAGCAACTGTTACTTCTATTAAAGAAGATGCTCAAGATGTCTATGCTGAAGCAGTAGAAAAAAGTAAGGCACAATAATGATGAGTAATTTTAAAATAGTTCATGAAATCGATGGAAGATTACGTGTTCGTTTTGGACAATATGCTTTTACAAATGAACAAGCAACTATTTTAAAAAGCGATTTTTTAAAACTTGAATATGTAAGATATGTAGAAGCACATTATAAAAATGGAAGTCTTCTATTGGTTTTCGATGAAAATTATAAAAATGAAGTATTTGGTTATTTAAAAAGTTATGATTTAAGTACTTTACAAAATAGAGAAATTCCTAAAAATTGTTCTCAAAATTTACAAGTACTTGATCAAAGCTTTAAACATGAATTAATTAAAATTTTTGCTAAGAGATATGCTGTTAAGCTCTTTTTACCAAATGTTGTTGGTAAAGGAATTGCCATCTATAAAGCACTTGCTTATTTTAAAGCGGGGATTGCTTCACTTGGAAATAAACGTATTGATGTTCCAGTTTTAGATGCAACAAGTATAGGGGTATCTTTATTACGCAAAGAATTTAATACAGCAAGCAATATTATGTTGATGCTTAAAATTTCTGAATTATTAGAAGATTACACACGTCAAAAAGTCACTTTACAATTAGGTGATAGCTTGATGAATAAATTTGATAAAGTTTGGATTTATAAAGATGGACAAGAACAAGAAATTGCGATGTCTGATTTAAAACAAGGACAAACTGTTATTGTTCAAACAGGAAGCATGGTTCCTATTGATGGGGAAATCATTGATGGTGAAGCCATGGTTAATGAATCAAGTTTTACAGGTGAACCATTAAGCAAACGTGTGACATTAAATGATACGGTTTATGCAGGAACGTTAATTGAAGAAGGAAAGATTTTTGTTAAAGTTAGAAACTTACAAGATGAAAGTCGTATTGCTAAAATTATTGATATGATTGATACTAATGAATCATTAAAAGCATCCATTCAATCAAAAGCAGAGCATATGGCTGATGCCATTGTTCCATATAGTTTCTTAGGATTCTTTGGTGTTTGGGCATTTACAAGAAATCTCACAAGAGCTACTGCTCTTTTATTGGTGGATTATTCTTGTGCGATTCGTTTATCAACATCAATTTCAGTGATTTCAGCAATGCAAGAAGCCTCAATGCATAATGTTTTAGTTAAAGGTGGAAAACATTTAGAAAGCATGAAGGATGCAAATGTGATTGTTTTTGATAAAACAGGAACTTTAACACATGCCAAACCTGTTGTACTAGATGTCGTTCCTTTACAAGATTATACAAGAGAAGAAGTTTTAAAAATTGCGGCTTGTCTAGAAGAACATTTCCCACATAGTGTGGCTAATGCAATCGTTCATCAAGCAGAAATTGAAAATTTAAAACATCGTGAAGAACATGCAGAAGTGAAATATGTGATTGCTCATGGTATTTCTACAAGCTTAAAGGGTGAAGATGTTATTATTGGAAGCAGTCATTTTGTCTTTGAAGATGAAGGTGTAGAAATGACACAAGAAATTAAATCTTTAATTTCTTCACTTGAAAGTAAAGGTTCAAGTTCGCTTATTTATCTTGCAATCTCTAAAAAGTTAGCGGGTATTATTAGTATTTATGATCCTTTAAAACCAGAAGCAAAAGAAGTTATTCAAGAACTTCGTGATATTGGTTTTGATAAAGTTATTATGCTTACCGGAGATAGTCCTAGTTGTGCAAAAACAATTGCGAAACAATTAAATTTAGATGATTTTAGAGCTGGTATTTTACCAGAAGAGAAAGCAAGCTATATTGAAAGTCTAAAAAAAGAAGGAAATACTGTTGTTATGGTAGGTGATGGTATTAACGATACACCAGCCTTATCCATGGCAGATGTTTCTATTTCACTTCAAGATAGCTCAGATATTGCGCGTGAACTTGCAGATATTACACTTGTATCAAATTCATTAAATGATATTGTTGCTTTAAGAATGATTTCAGAAGGTTTATTTAAACGTATCCATAGCCAATATCGTTTGATTGTTAGCTTAAATACATCCTTTATTGTTTTAGGAGCATTAGGTCTACTTACACCACAAATGCTGGCAATGCTTCATAATGGAAGTACATTCTTAATTGCTTCAGGATCAACACGTTCATTATTACATTAGAAACAGAATTTTTCTGTTTCTTTTTTCTTTTTTTGAAAGTTAATTGAAGTTAAGAAAGTGCTTTATTATACTGAATAAAAAAGAGGAGATAGAATATGGCAATAAAAGTAATAATTATGGATATTGATGGGACTTTAGTTAATGATGAAAAAGTCATTACACCACTTACTAAAGAGACCCTTTTAAAAGCACAAGAAAAAGGAGTACGTTTGATTTTAGCTTCAGGAAGACCAACAAGTGGATTATTGAAACTTGCTGAAGAATTGGATATGAGAAATCACCATGGTTTATTTGTATGCTTCAATGGTTCAAAAGTGGTTGATTGCCAAAGTCATGAAACACTTTATAACCATGCGATTTCTGTAGAAGATAGTAAAGCAATCTTAGAACATCTAAAGAATTTTAAAGCAAGACCAATGTTTGATAAAGATGAATACATGTATGTCAATGATGTTTTTGATAATACAATTACATATAAAGGAAAACCATTTAATGTGATGCAATATGAATCAAGAGGAAATAACTACATCTTATGTGAAAAAAGAGATTTAGCGGCTTTTGTTGATTTTGAAATCAATAAAATTCTTACATTTGGTGATCCAGATTATTTACAAGCGCATTATAAGGAAATGATGGAACCATTCAAAGATCGTTTAAATTGTATGTTTACATCTGATTTCTATTTTGAATTTACTGCAAAAGGTGTTGATAAAGCCAAAGCTTTAGATACTGTTTTAATTCCTATGGGTTATAAAAAAGAAGAAATGATGGCTTTTGGGGATGCTCAAAATGATAAATCAATGGTGGAATATGTTGGTTTAGGTGTAGCGATGGGAAATGCTTCTGATGAGTTAAAGGCAGTGGCTAATGAAATTACAGATACAAATAATAATGATGGTATTGCTAAAGCTATTATGAAACATATTGAGTTATAAAAACGGAGAAATCCGTTTTTTTTCTTTGAGATACTTGAAAAAAGAGAAAAGTGATAGTATTCTATATGTGGTTAGGTTAGGCTAACTATGGGAGGAGTAGTATGTTTTTATCAATCAAGGATCTAAAAAAAAGCTTTGGTGAAGATGAATATAAAACAGAAGTTTTAAAAGGTATTGATTTTGAAATTGAAAAAGGTGAAATTTGTGTTTTACTTGGTCCTTCAGGTTCTGGGAAATCAACACTTCTAAATATTATTGGAGGAATCGATCAACCAGATAGTGGCACGATTATGATTCAAGGGAAAACAATTTCAACATTAAAAGAAAAGGATCTAACAAATTATCGTCGTAAGCATTTGGGATATGTTTTTCAAATGTATAATTTGATTTCACATTTAAATGTTGAACAAAATATTGATGTAGGAAAATATTTAAGTAAAAATCCATTAGATAAAGAAGAACTCTTACAAACACTAGGGTTAAAAGAACATCGTTATAAACAACCAAATCAATTATCTGGTGGACAACAACAAAGAACATCAATAGGACGTGCAATCATCAAAAATCCAGATTTATTACTTTGTGATGAACCAACAGGAGCTTTAGATTATCATACATCAAAAGATATTTTACAATTGATTGAAGATGTTAATAAAAAATATGGTAACACAATTATTATTGTAACGCATAATGATGCGATTAAAGACATGGCTGATCGTGTGATTTATTTGCATGATGGACGTATTCGTGAAAATATTAAAAACACACATAAAATTCCAGCAAAGGATTTGAATTGGTAAAATGAAGAATCCATTATTTAAAAGATTACCATATATTTTAAAAGATGAAATTGCGAAATATTTAATTATATTTTTATTTATGGCAGGGTCTATTGGTCTTATTTCAGGATTTTTAGTGGCTGATGGCTCAATGATCAAAGCTTATAATGACAGTTTTGATAAATACAATATTGAAGATGGACATTTTCGTTTAAATGATTCTCTATCAAAAGAAAATAAAAAGGCTTTAGAAAAAGAAGGTGTCACAATTTATGATCTTAATTACATTGAAGAAGAAGTAGAATCTACAAGTACAATTCGTCTCTTTAAACAAAGAAACAAAGTCAATCAAGTATGTATTATGGAAGGAAAACTTCCTCAAAGTAAAAATGAAATAGCGATTGATCGTATGTATGCCGATAATAATAATTACCAAGTAGGCCAAACCATCAAAGTAGGTAAAAAGAAGTTAAAAATTACGGGACTCGTCGCTTTATCAGATTATAGTGCTCTTTTTTCAAAAAATAGTGATCTAATGTTTGATTCTGTTAAATTTGGTGTGGGCATTGTTTCTAAAGAGGAATTTAAAAGCTTTAAAGACGCTAAAATCTATTATAACTATGCTTGGACATATAATGAAGTTGTTGATAATGAAGTTAATGCTAGTAATGATTTTTTAAATGTACTTGTTAAAAATGTTTCAGGTATTGACGATTATATTCCTCAATATGCTAACCAAGCTATTCACTTTACAGGTGATGATATGGGTGGTGATGAGGCAATGATGACGGTTTTACTTTATATCATTATTGGAATTCTTGCCTTTGTCTTTGCAATCACTACTAAAAATACTATTGAAAGTGAAGCACCAATGATTGGAACACTTCGCGCTATGGGATATACAAAAAAAGAAATGTTGATTCAATATATGACATTACCTATTCTTGTTTCCTTAGTTGCTTGTATTGTAGGAAATATTTTAGGATATACATATTTTAAAGATGTCATGGCAGGTATGTATTATGGAAGCTATAGCTTACCAACTTATGTAACGATTTGGTCTGGGGATGCTTTCATTAAAACGACGATCATTCCATTTATTATGATGGTTTTAATTAATTATGGTATTTTAATGAAATCTTTAAAATTATCACCTCTTAAATTTATGAAAAGAGATATTAAAAAAGTTAAAAAGAATAAAAAAACATTGGTTTTGCATCGTTTGGGCTTCTTTTCTCAATTTAGATTAAGTGTTATTTTAAATAATTTATCAGGCTATATTACATTATTTGTGGGTGTTTTATTCGCAATTATTTTATTAATGTTTGGAATGGATATGCATCCTGTTCTCGATCATTATCAAGATATTGTTGTTAATAATATGACTGCTAAATATCAATATATTTTAAATACACCAGAATCAGTTGATACCACAGCTATTGAACAAGTTTTTCAAACGATTCCTCAAGAATTTAGAGATAGTTTCTTAAGTTTGATTGATGATCAATATGATGAAATGTATGATAACTATAAAACTAAAACCAAAGGGGCAGAAGCTTTTTCGCTTTACTCATTAAAAACACTTCCAGAAAGTACAATAGAAGAAGATATTAGCCTCTATGGTTTACAAAATAATAGTCAATATATTCATATAAAATCATTACCAAAAAAAGGTGTTTATATTTCAAAAGATGTTGCTGATAAATATAATTTAAAAAAAGGAGATCGTATTTCTTTAAAAGAAAGCTATAAAGATTTACGTTATACTTTTGAAATTAAAGGTATTTATGATGCACCTGGTAGTATGGCACTTTATATGTCAAAGTCATATTTTAATGAAGTTTTCAACTGTCAAGATGGATACTTCAATGGTTATTTCTCTAATAAAAAAATAACAGATTTAAAAGATGACTATATCGCATCAACCATTACTCAAGATGATTTAACAAAAGTATCAAGACAATTAAATGTTTCAATGGGGGAAATGTTTTATCTGGTTGAAGGTTTTGCGATTGTCATGTTTATCATGCTTATTTATCTTCTTACAAAGATGATTATTGAAAATAATAAAGTATCGGTTTCCATGGTTAAAATTCTTGGATATACATCAAAAGAAATACAAAAAATGTATGTTCATGCCACAACGATTGTTATTTTGATTTCAACGTTACTTTCTTTTGGAATAACAACATGGATCTTATCTTATGCTTTCAAAATTGTTTTTGAAGAATATGCAGGATGGCTTCCTTTCTATGTGGAAGGTAGTGTTTATATAAAGATGTTTATTATGACAATTATTTCTTATTTGTTTGTCATGATGATTCAAATGAGAAAAATCAAGAAAATCCCAATGGATGAAGCGTTGAAGAATGTTGAATAGAATTTAGGTAAAGAAGGTTGTATCTTTTATAGATGCAATCTTTTTCTATCTGTTGATGATATGGTATAATGCATTTGAAAATTAAAAATGAGGTGATGAAAATGGGTAAAGGAATAAAGTACCTTATTGTGGTCATAGCGGTTATTCTTTCAGTTATTGCAGTAGGTTATCCTTTGATTTCGATTGTTTTATTGCTTGATTTAATATTATTTGTTTTATTGAAAAGAAAATAAAAGATATGAGGAGAAAATATATGAAAAGAAATATTGGAAAGTATGTTTTATGGATTACTTTATTTTTAATAGCGGTCGTTGTATTTTGTCTTGCGATGATTTGGCTTTCACTTGCAACTATGTAAATAATAAGAAAGGAAATCTTATGTTTTTATTCGGTATAAGTTAGGGAGAAAAGTGATGAAAAATTTGGTTATAAAAATATGTGCATTCATGATTTTGATAACACTTTTTACCGAATGTTGCCGTAAAGCTCCCAGCTTTAGCTGTGGAGATATAAGGCAACTTTTTTAAGCTTTTATCAATAATATATATCATTAGATATCTTTTAGTAGCATTATGTATTCATGAAGTGCAAATCGAATAATAATAATGTGATCTATTCCTACAAATATCATGTTGTATTCTGTCCAAAATATCGACGTCCCGTTCTTGTAGACGGTGTGGTTGATGCCTATTCAAATGACAATGTCATGGGTGTTGATCTTGGAATCAAATGTCCTGCTGTAAGCTATTGTCCAGATGGAAGTGTTAAGTTTTATGGAAATGGAAGAAAAAACAAATATATAAGAAGACACTACAATAATCTTAGAAAAAGATTTCAAAAAGCTAAGAAGCCAAAGGCAGTTGTCAAAATCAACAACAAAGAACAACGTATCACGAAAGATATAGATCATAAGCTAAGTCGTGAAATCGTAAATATGGCAAAAGCTCAT
>OIEG01001078.1_pt1 | contig 10121 bp, 7 predicted proteins | sample 1581751 | NCBI WGS metagenome assembly OIEG01 (sample SAMN01760950, study PRJEB22395) | human gut metagenome | reverse complement strand
AAAATCAAGACACTTTAAAATGGCTAAACAGGCTGTTATGAAGTCAGGCAACTACGCTTACATCGGTCGTAAGCAGAGAAAGAGAGATTTCCGTCGTCTTTGGATTACTCGTATTTCTGCAGCTTGCAAGGCTAACGGCACAAATTATTCAACATTTATGAATGGTCTTAAAAAAGCAGGCATTACATTAAACCGTAAGATGCTTTCTGAAATTGCAATTTCAGACCCTGCTGCTTTTACATCACTTGTTGAACAGGCTAAAAACGCTTAATTTTATTGACTTGTAATTGCGTTTGGGTTTTCCCAAACGCATTTGCTGTTTTAGGAGAAAGATATGCTTACTCTTACAAGCAAAGATAATGTTAACATAAAAAATACGGTAAAGCTTAAAAAAAACGCACGCTACAGAAAACAATCGGGATTTTTTATTGCAGAGGGTTTAAGAGTTTGCTATGACGCAATGCTAAGCAACGCCGAAATTGAAATACTTTTTGCTACTGAAAAGGCAATAGAAAAAAATCGTGATAAATTTAATGAATTGTCCGAATATTCTCACAAGTCCTTTGTAGTAACTGAACAGATTTTTTCTTTAATCAGCGATACCGAAACACCGCAGGGGTTTCTCTGCGTAATAAAAGCACTTGACAAAATTAGTCAGTTTGATACAATTAAGAGTAACGGAAAATTACTTGCACTTGATAATGTGCAGGATCCGAACAATCTTGGTACGATTCTGCGTTCTGCTGAGGCATTCGGAATTGACGGCATTGTTATGTCTGAGGACTGTTGCGATATTTACAACCCAAAGGTTGTAAGAGGCAGTATGGGCGCAGTGTTCAGAATTCCGTTTGTAATTTGCAGCAGTATTTCCGGTTATTTATCGGAGAATACTTATCTTGATTCCTTTGCTTCCGTTGTTGACAGCTGTGCAAAGCCAATAACTGAGATTGATTTTAAATCACCTTGCATAACCGTAATAGGTAACGAGGGCAACGGTTTAAAACAGGAAACAATAGATAGTTGTAAATATAAGATTACAATTCCGATGCGAGGAAAAGCTGAGTCGCTCAATGCTTCGGCTGCCGCTTCAATAATTATCTGGGAAATGATAAAATGATTTCATCAAACGCTAAATTCTGGATTTGGTTAACTCTTGCTTTCGGTTATAACACTCCGAAAGTTAAGAGAATTGCAAAGCTATATTCCGATATTTCTCTTTTTTATCTCGGCGGTAAAAAGGAGTGGCGTTTTTGCGGCTTATTGACCGAAAACGATATTGAAAAGCTTTCTAAAGCAACCCTTGATGACGCTCAGAAAATTATTGACAGATGTAATGAACTTAATTACTCTGTGCTTGCAATAGACGATGAAAGTTATCCGTTATGTCTTTTCAATATTGACTCACCGCCTGCTGTTATATATATCAGCGGTACTTTACCTGATATTGATAACCGCCTTTCTATAGGTATAGTAGGCACAAGACGAGCAACTGACTACGGTCTAAAGAACTCCTATAAAATCGCCTATGCGCTTTCAAAGTACGGTGTTACCGTAGTAAGCGGAGGTGCGTTAGGTGTCGACTGTGCTTCCCACCGAGGCTCGCTTGCCGCCGACGGAGTTACAATTTGTGTTAGAGGCTGCGGAATTAATTGTAATTATCTGCACGAAAATGAACAGATGCGGCGAGCAATTACAAAGCGTGGTGCCGTTATTTCGGAGTATCCGCCTGATGAAAATCCGAGAAATTATTATTTCCCTGCTCGCAACAGAATAATCTCTGCTCTTTCAGACGGAGTTCTTGTAATTGAAGCCGGAGCAAAAAGCGGCTCGCTTATTACTGCAAATCTGGCTCTTGAACAGGGAAAGGAGGGTTTTGCACTTCTCGGCAACAACAGTCCTCAGAATGAAGGCTCGAACGGAAGAATCAAAGAGGGCTCTGCAATTCCTGTTACGGATTTTATGGATATTCTCAATGCATTTGACAATTTGTATGCAACTGACGGAGAAGTCGATTTTAACAATATATCTCTTAACGATATTGAAGCAATCCCTGTAAAAGGAAAAAGTCCTTTTAAGAAAAAACCTAAGAAATTTATAAAAATTGATAAACCTGAGAATAAGATAGAAAATATTGTTGATAATTCAGATAAAGAAATAAAGCACAAAGAAAATTTAAATTTGAATCCTACAGCTCAAAGGATATATGAATACATATCTTGTGAGCCTGTTCATATAGATAAAATATCAAGCGATTTAGGAATCCCTGTTTTTAAGGTGCTCTCGTCAATAACGGAGCTTGAGATGAAAAATCTCGTAATCGCACTTCAGGGAAGAAGATATATACTTAAATAATCGGAGGTAAAAATGTCAGATTTGGTAATTGTGGAGTCACCCGCAAAAGCTAAAACTATAAAAAAATATTTAGGTAGCAATTATGAAGTAGTTGCTTCAATGGGACACGTTCGTGATTTGCCTAAGGCAAGACTGAGTGTAGATATTAAAAATCACTTTGCACCTAAATACGAAATAATCAAGGGCAAAGAAAAGCTTGTTAAGGAGCTTAAAACGCTTGCAAGCGAAAGCGACAATGTTTATCTTGCAACCGACCCTGACCGTGAGGGAGAAGCAATTTCATGGCACCTTGCGTATATCCTCGGATTACCCGACGATTACTGCAAGCGTGTTGAATTTAATGAAATTACTAAGACAGGCGTAAGGAACGGAATGGATAATCCACGTTCAATCAACATTGACCTTGTGAACGCACAGCAGGCACGAAGAATTCTTGACAGACTTGTCGGCTATAAATTAAGTCCATTTATTTCACAGAAAATACGCAGAGGACTTTCCGCAGGACGTGTTCAGTCTGTTGCAGTAAGGATAATCGTTGACAGGGAAGAAGAAATCAGAAAATTCAAACCCGAAGAATACTGGACAATTGACGCAAAGTTCATTCCTAAGGGAAGCAGAAAGTCATTTTCTGCAAGCCTTTATTCTGACGCTAACGGTAAAATTAAAATTCAGAATCAGGAGCAGGCTGATAAAATTGAAGCAGATTTACAAGGTGCCGAGTATATGATTACTAAGGTAAGACACGGTACTCGTAAGAAATCTCCTGCACCGCCGTTCATCACTTCAACCTTACAGCAGGAAGCTTCAAGAAAGCTCGGCTTTCAGTCAAGACGTACAATGAAGGTTGCACAGGAACTTTACGAAGGTGTTGAAATTCAGGGGATGGGTGCAACAGGTCTTATTACCTATATGAGAACCGACTCGTTACGAATTTCAAACGTTGCAATTGAAGAGGCTACAAAATATATCGCATCGGAATACGGTGATGAATATTTGCCGCCTAAGCCGAGATTCTTTAAATCAAGAAGCAACGCACAGGACGGACACGAAGCAATCAGACCATCAATGCCGAGTCTTGCTCCCGATAAAATCAAAGACAGCCTGACCTCAGACCAATATAAGCTATACAAGCTTATCTGGAACAGATTTACAGCATCGCAAATGGCAGACTGTATTCAGAAAACAACACAGGCTGATATTGAAGCAAACGGCTATACCTTTAAGGCATCAGGCTACTATGTTGATTTCCCCGGTTTTACAACACTTTATGTAGAGGGCAAGGATGAGGAAGAGGAAAAGTCCTCGCAGCTTCCGCCCCTTGAAAAGAATATGCCGGTAAGATGTAAAGAACTTAAAAAGAACCAGCATTTTACACAGCCGCCTGCACGTTATACAGAAGCGTCGCTTATCAAAGCACTTGAAGAATACGGAATCGGCAGACCTTCGACCTATGCCGCAACCATAACTACCATAACAGGCAGAGAATACGTTAAGCGTGAAGCAAAGAGCCTTGTTCCGACAGAGCTTGGCGAAGCAGTAACAAAGCTTATGAAAGAGAGATTTCCGAACATTGTAAATGTAAAATTTACAGCCGGAATGGAAGAAGACCTCGATAAGGTTGAACACGGCGATGAAGAATGGGTAGAACTTCTCGATAACTTCTACGACGATTTTAACGAAACTCTAAAGAAGGCAAAGGCTGAGATGGAGGGCGTTAAAATTCAGCTTAAAGAGGACGAAACCGATATTATCTGCGAAAAATGCGGCAGAAAGATGGTAGTCAAGGTCGGCAGATACGGCAAGTTTATTGCTTGCCCGGGCTATCCCGAGTGTAAGAATATTATTAAATATGTTGAAAAAACAGGCGTAACCTGTCCTAAATGCGGCGGTGACGTAATCGTAAAGCATACAAAGTCAAAGCGTATTTTCTACGGATGCTCAAATTATCCCGAGTGTGATTTTGTAAGCTGGAACGAGCCTGTTAATGAAAGATGTCCGCAGTGCGGTGAAATACTCTTTAAGAAAAAGGGTAAAAAGCCTGTGCTTTTCTGTGCAAAAGAGGGCTGTGGATTTACAAAAACTATGACAACGGAAGAAAAGTAATGTATATTAATGTTATAGGAGCAGGTCTTGCCGGTTGCGAGGCGGCAATGCAGATTGCCAAAAGAGGCGTTAAAGTGCGCCTTTACGAAATGAAGCCTGTAAAGAAAACTCCTGCTCATCATACAGACTTATTCGGTGAGCTTGTCTGCTCTAATTCTCTAAAGGCAATGAGAGTCGAAAGCGCAGCAGGACTTTTAAAGGAAGAAATGCGCAGACTTGACTCTTTTCTTATGCAATGTGCCGATAAGTGCAAAGTCCCTGCCGGAGGTGCGCTTGCAGTTGACAGGGATATTTTTTCAAAGCTTGTGACAGAAGGCATAAAGAGCAACCCGAATATTGAAGTTATTACAGAGGAAATAAGCGAAATTCTCGATGATGCAATAACTATTGTTGCAACAGGTCCGCTTACCTCTGAGCCACTTGCAGATACAATCAGCAAGATGTTCGGAGATTCGCTTTCATTTTTCGATGCTGCTGCACCAATTGTTACCGCAGAAAGCGTTGATATGGACTATGCTTTTTGTGCTTCAAGATATGAACGTGGTGACGGTGACGATTATATAAACTGCCCGATGAACAAAGAGGAGTACGAAACCTTTTACAACGAGCTTGTAAATGCTGAACGTGCACCGCTTCACGATTTTGACGTTAACAACCCAAAGGTTTATGAGGGTTGTATGCCTGTTGAGGTTATGGCTCAGCGTGGAGAAGGTACTCTGCGTTTCGGACCTATGAAGCCTGTCGGACTTGTAAATCCGAGAACAGGTCACAGACCCTGGGCAGTGTTGCAGTTACGCAAGGAAAATTCAGAAGGTACGATGTATAATCTCGTGGGCTTTCAGACTAATCTGAAATTTCCCGAACAGAAAAGAGTTTTTTCACTTATTCCCGCACTCCATAAAGCGGATTTTGTGCGTTACGGTGTAATGCACAGGAATACTTTTATCTGTTCGCCAAAGGTGCTCAATTCTGATTATTCTGTAAAAGAAAATAGCAGATTGTTTTTTGCAGGTCAGTTAACCGGTGTTGAGGGATATATGGAGTCAGCCGCTTCGGGAATTATAGCAGGAATTAATGCTTGCAGACGGCTTTTAGATAAGCCTTCGCTTGTATTGCCACGTGAAACGATGATTGGCTCATTGACTTCCTATATTTCTGACCCGACTGTTACAAAATTTCAGCCAATGGGCGCTAATTTCGGTGTGCTTCCGGAGCTTGAAAACAGACCGAGAGATAAAAAAGAGCGTGGAGCAGCATACTCAAAGCGTGCTCTTGACGCAATTGATAAATACTTAGAAGAAAATATCGAGGAATAATATGAAAATTATTGTTGACGCATTCGGCGGAGATAACGCTCCGCTTGAAATTATAAAAGGCTGTACTGATTCTGTTGCTGAATTCGGCATAAATATTATCCTGACGGGTAAGGAAGAAACAATCAGAAATATTGCAAAGGAAAATAATATTTCTTTAGACGGTATTGAAATTGAAAACTGCGAAGAAGTTATAACGATGGAAGACCCTGCCGACGCAGTTCTGAAAACTAAAAAGGACAGCTCAATGGCTGTTGGCTTAAAGCTTTTAAATGATGATAAAGGACAGGCTTTCATCAGCGCTGGCAACAGCGGTGCGCTTTGTATGGGCGCTACCCTCGGAATAAGAAGAATCAAAGGAATCAAACGTCCTGCTTTTGCACCAGTTTTGCCAAATGAAAAAGGATTCTTTATGCTTATGGACGGCGGAGCTAATATCGACTGCCGTCCTGAAATGCTTTATCAGTTTGCACTTATGGGCTCTGTTTATATGGAAAAGGTTATGGGTGTTAATAAGCCACGAATCGGACTTGCAAATGTTGGAACAGAGGAACACAAGGGCAACGAGCTTTATCGCAATACATATGAGCTTTTAAAGAACAGCAATCTTAATTTTATCGGCAATGTTGAGGGCAGAGATATTCCGAAAGGCGTGTGCGACGTTGTTGTATGCGATGGATTTACCGGTAACCTGATACTCAAAACATATGAGGGCGTTGCAATAACTCTTATGAAACAGATTAAGCATATGTTTGCCGACAGCACAAAGGGTAAGCTTGCAGCGGCTCTTGTGATGAAAGATTTAAAACATATGAAAAAACACTTTGATTACAATGCATACGGCGGCGCACCGATTCTCGGAACGTCAAAGCCTGTTTTCAAGGCTCACGGTGATTCAAAGGCAGTTACAATCAAAAATGCAATAAAGCTTTCAATAGACTATGTCAACGCAAAAGCTATTGAAGAAATTTCATCTGCACTTTAAATTTCAGGAGTATAAAAATGACTGATTTACAGAATAAAATCGGATATCAATTTAAAAATCCTGCTTTGCTCAACGAAGCACTTACTCACTCGTCCTACGCAAACGAGCACAAGACACAGCACATAAAATACAATGAAAGACTTGAATTTCTCGGTGACTCGGTGCTTTCAGTCGTTGTGTCGGACTATATTTACAAAAATTGTCCCGAACTTCCCGAGGGTGAGCTCACAAAACTGCGTGCATCACTGGTGTGTGAGAAATCACTTTACGAGTTTGCTAAAAAAATCGACCTCGGAAAGTATCTTATTTTAAGCAAGGGCGAAAGAAACAACGGCGGTGTTGACCGTCCGTCAATTCTTTCCGATGCATTTGAGGCTTTAATTGCAGCTATTTACATTGACGGCGGACTTGCACCCGCATCAAAGCATATTCTTAATTTCGTAATACCTGCAATTAAGAATTCAAAGAAAAAGAAGATAAATGACTATAAAACAACCTTGCAGGAGATTATTCAGAAAAATCCGGGTGAAAAGCTTGAATATGTTCTTGTAAAGGAAAGCGGTCCCGACCATAACAAGCACTTTGTAGTTGAGGTTCACCTCAACAGCAACGTTATCGGAAAGGGCGGCGGCAGAAGTAAAAAGGAAGCTGAACAGCAGGCGGCTCGTGAGGCTTTGGAGCTGATGGGGTATTAAACACAGTAATATTTCAATTTTCATTCCGCACAACGGTTGTCCGCATCAGTGCAGCTTTTGCAATCAAAAAAATATCACAGGGCAGTCTTGTCAGCCAACAGGAGAAGATGTAAAAAACACTCTTGAAAAAGCTGTATATGATTTAGACGATAAAGCCCAAAATGCGGAAATTGCATTTTTCGGCGGCAGCTTTACGGCAATTGACAGAGATTATATGATAACCTTGCTCGAAGCCGCAAAGCCCTATACAAAGATATTTACAGGAATCAGAATTTCCACTCGTCCCGATTATATTGATGAAGAAGTGCTTGATATTCTTAAAAAATACAACGTAACTTCAATCGAGCTTGGCGCACAGTCAATGGATGATTTTGTGCTCAAAGCTAACAACAGGGGACACAGCGGTGATGATGTAATAAGAGCGTCAGGACTTATTAAAAAATATAATTTTTCCCTTGGACTACAGATGATGACGGGACTTTATACTTCAACATATGATAAGGATATTCACACAGCACAGAGGTTTATTGAGCTTAAACCTGATACGGTCAGGATTTACCCGACTGTTATTATGAAAGAAACAGAGCTTGCAAATCTTTATCTTTCTGGAAAATTTGTACCGTACACGCTTGAACAGTCGGTAGATTTATGCTCAAGGCTTATTCTTATGTTTGAAAAGGCTGATATTAGGATTATACGGCTTGGACTTCACTATTCCGACAGCCTTGTGAAAAACAGCCTTGGCAACAATTATCACCCTGCATTTAAAGAGCTTTGCGAAAGCAGAATTTTTTATAATTCTTTTATTGAAAAAACTAATTCTGTTGATAAATCAAAAACATTTACTGTTTACATAAATGAAAAATCACTTTCAAAGTTTTACGGTCAGAAGAAATGCAATCTTAATTGCTTTACAGAAATGGGTTACACCTTTGAAACAAAGTTTGACAACACTCTCGGAAAATACGATTTATACATAAAATAGGGGTATTTTAATGCGTTTAAAATCATTGGAGGTACAGGGATTCAAGACGTTTCCCGACAAAACTAAATTATCTTTTGAACAGGGAATTACGTCGGTAGTAGGTCCCAACGGTTCGGGAAAAAGTAACATAAGCGACGCTATACGCTGGGTTCTCGGCGAGCAGTCGCCTAAAAGCCTGCGCTGTTCCAAGATGGAGGACGTTGTATTCAATGGTACAGATAAACGCAAAAGGCAGGGTTATGCCGAGGTTACGCTCAATATAGATAACTCAGACAGATTTCTCGACTTTAACGGCGATGATATTGCAGTAACAAGGCGTTACTACAGAAGCGGTGAGAGCGAATACCTTATCAATAAAGCGGCTGTAAGACTTAAAGATATTAACGAGCTGTTTATGGATACAGGACTTGGCCGTGACGGCTACTCTATGATTGGACAGGGTAAAATTGACAGCATCGTTTCCTCAAAGAGTGAAGAACGCCGTGAAATCTTTGAAGAAGCCGCAGGAATTTCACGCTACAGATACAGAAAAATAGAAGCAGAGAGAAAGCTTAAAAGCACTGAGGACAACCTTTTAAGACTTCGTGACATTGTTACAGAGCTTGAAGAACGTGTTGAACCGCTGAGAAAGCAGTCTGAAAAAGCACAGCAGTTTTTGACCTATTCCGAAGAAAAAAGAGGACTTGAAATTGCACTTTGGCTGTTAACATTAGATAAATCACAGGATAGTCTTAAACAGCAGGACGAAAAAATCTCTATTGCAAGAGCGCAGTATGAAGAAGCAGAACAGACTCTCCAAAATATTCAGAATGAAACTGAAGAAATCTACTCTAAAAACGGCTTACTGTCTGCTGAAATTGAAAATATCAGAAATGAAATTTCCCAAAAAGAAGCAGAAATTTCACAAAAGAAGTCGCTTATTTCTGTTGCTGAGAACGATATTCTCCACAGCAACGAAAATATCGAAAGAATAAACAATGAGATTACTCAGGCGGAGCAAAGTGCGGACAGCCTTGAAAAGACTATTTCGGAAAAGCAGGAAAGAATTGCTGTTCTTGATTCAGAAATTATTGAAAGGCAGAAAAATTACAGCGAAATTTCCGAACAACTCAATATAATTAATCTTGATTCAAGCAAAAGCGGTGATTTGTTGCAGGAGGTGACTGCTGAGCTTTCTATGCTTACGTCGCAGTCTGCCGACGCAAGGGTAATTGATATGACTTCCGAGAGCACGATTGCCGAGCTGAACGCAAGAATCAATGCTCTTGAAGCTTCAAAATCTGAAAAGACTTCACAGATTAAAGAGCTTGAAGATATTTTCAAAGCTTATAATGAAGATTTGGAAGAAACAAATGAAGAAATTAATTCGCTGAAGAATTCCATAGACGGTTTAGAAATTAAATTATCATCAAAAGGAAAGAAGAGAAATGAATACAAGTCGGAAAGTGAAAAGCTGTCGCTTGACGTAAAAGAACATCTGCGCAAAATCTCTTTCCTTGAAAATCTTGAACGCAATCTTGAGGGCTTTTCAAAAAGTGTAAAGGTTGTAGTAAACGCTTCCAAAAGCGGTAAGCTTAACGGTATTTGCGGACCTGTTTCAAGAGTAATTTCCGTTCCTTCAAAGTACGGTGTCGCAATTGAAACTGCACTTGGTGCGGCTATGCAGAACATTGTTGTAAATACCGGCG
>OIEG01001070.1_pt1 | contig 10178 bp, 10 predicted proteins | sample 1581751 | NCBI WGS metagenome assembly OIEG01 (sample SAMN01760950, study PRJEB22395) | human gut metagenome | reverse complement strand
ATTTATATAAAAATAATAATTAATTAAATGATGAATTCTAGTTTATCATAGAAAAGAATGAATTGATAAGAATAAACTTGAAAAAAAATGACGTTTTTTGATTTTTATACAAAAAGCAACTGCAACATAAAAAAATAACGATTTTATCGCATGTTGCAGCTACATAAAAAGTAAGTTATGATCTATATTTCTGATAAAATATTGATTTGTTGAATGATATGGATGAAAAATGAATGTATTTCACTGTAATCAGAGAGAAGTTCACTAGTTGCATCATTCCATACCGCGTTAAAGAAACGGTCAAACATATGTTTAAGGTTTGGATGATTAATGATCGCAAGATTATTTGCCCAGTTATATGTGTTTAATCGAATATAAGAAAACTGGTCCGACAAAAAGATACATTGATTAGTTTGATATTTGAAATCAAGGATCATTGGTTCTTTTGCAAGCTTAAAGGTAAGGTTGGAATTCGTCTCAAATACATGTAGTAAATGATTGAAGTACTTTTTTCTCTGCGATAAAGTAAGATGAACTTTCTGGTCGTAAAAATCAAGATTTCCATCAACTACAAGATCTGATAATGCCTGGCAGTGGATAAAAAGATCAATTTCTGATTCTGCGAGTGTTCTTTGTGTCATAGAATGAAGATAACAAAGGTGATCTTCATCAAAGAACAATTCGTCGTTACTGCTTTTAAGCAAATCAAGAATTTCATGAAACAGATCATCTGGCAGGAAATGCTCTGTCATGTGACCAATTCCCCATTTTGAATGAAGAGACAAGATGGAATGCATATAATCGTGAGAGGAAAGCATCTCTTTCATGCTTGTTCTTCGGCAGAGTAAAGATTCTGTGGTACATCTGTCTTTTATTCCGTGATAGATTGGGTTGCAGTTTTTCTCATTACTGCTGATTGTAACTGACATGCAACGGTCAGGATTTACAAGAAGAGCGGAAATCATAAAATCATTTTTGACTGTAAAGATCATTCGTCCAGAAGCTTGCTGATTCTGGTACAAATAAAAATCCACCTGAGACATGGCAGAAAGCATGTTCATTATGAAGATTGAATCATAAATATCATCAATTTTATTAAGAGACAAGTCAATAACAAGAGAGAAATGAACATCCGGGTAGATATGTAATAATTTTCGATGAACATCACCTTGCATAATCTGTAAGCGGTATTCGTGGTTTAATTTTAAAAGATCCATCTCTGCCATAATATCAAGCATTTTTACTCGTCTAAGTACAGGGTGCTGCATCTTTGTAATATACTGGGCGGGGCTTAAAGATGCAAAGAAGCTCACATCAGGTGCGATTAAGGAACCACAAGTATTTTGAAGATCTGTAACATAGTCATATTCGATTTCTAAGTTATCATAAATAACATTTTCAAGTTCTTCTGGAAATGAAACCTGGTAATTAGCATATAAATTTTCAAGTCCTTCAGAAGTACTTTGGTTTACAATCTCATGACTTAGACCAGAGAGAATCTTTTTCTTTGTTTTTTCTGTTGGGAGCAGGCGTCCACTGACCCATTTGCTGATATAACTGGCATCATACTGCAATGCCTTTGCAAGGCCGGAATTTTTTACACCGGAGATACTTATTAATTCTTCAAGCAGGGTGCTGAATCTGTTTTTTTCATTTGTTGACATATGATTACCTCGTGTATGTAAGATATACTTTGTTATCTTTAGTATAGCACAAAAAAAGATTTAATAAAGATTTAAGAAGTTCCCTCACTCTATGTTTGCATAGAATGGGGGATTTTTATGTGTTGGGGTTGGTTACTGTACCACTTTTTGTACCACATTTTGAAAATTATCATTTTTCTTCTTTCATCTTTGCATATCGTCCAGTTCCATTTGCATAATGGATTCCGTCACAGATTTTCATAGTTACTTCTAACATTCCCAATGGTTCAAACTGCCTACGAATGTTTCTCGGAATTGTTTTGTCCTTTAAATACTCATGCATATCATTCAGTAATTCAAACCATTCCTGTTCATGTTCTGATACATCCATATCTTGTTTCATTAGCTGATCGAATTTTTCTTTTAATTCAAGATGTTTTTCCATTTTCCAAAACCTCCTTATTTGATCTGCGATCGCCAATTAAATTATATACGTAAATTATCAGGTATTCAAGTTTTATGAAACAAACGAATATTAGAAATATGATCAATGTAATAATCTGTTACGGAAAAGATATTTTTATTTATCGGAGTACTCCAAAAAAATACGGAGTACTCCAAATAGTAAAAGCATATAAATCTAGCCATGCGACAGCTGTAGTAAGTGGTCTTAGATTGCTAGGAAATGCTAGGATAAAAAAGGAAATATATATTCAAAGAAATTTACTTTAATTGTGATTTTTTAACCAAGACAAATTGTGATTAATGGCGCTGTAATACTAAGAAATACTAAGATAAAATGAAAATATCAATCCTAAAACAAACAAGTTAAAAGTAGGGGATTTTAGATAAATTTAAAAGAAAAATGAATGGAACGTTCCGAAAAAATATGGAACGCTCCAAACAATAAAAAGATATGTTAAATAGCAGCACCGGGAATATATCGAATGTAGGAAAATGTTTGGAGTAGTGCCTAAGAAAGCCTAAGATAAAAAACAAGTGTGTAGAGTCTTAAAATAGTTTTTTTCTGTGGATATTCATAAAAGTTATGACAAGTGTTTGATTAATAAATAAATTATATATCCATTCTGATTTTGACAAATTTTACTAAGCTTTATTAAGAAGTTCCCTCACTCTATGTTTGCATAGAATGGGGGATTTTTATATATAAAGGTTGGCTAGTGTACCACTTTTGAAAATAGTGCTTTTATGAAATGGGAGAATCAATCAACACTTCGTTAAGAATAAACTATTCATTATCAAGGTCAGGCAGTGGCACAATTGAAAAAGCAGATGGGGACGTGTCTAATATATCTAATGCAGTACGAATATCATCTTTTTCATCTTCCTCAAAAAGCGAAAAATAACCGAGTTGAGATTCTATTAAATTTCGTTCACGATCTGTAAGGGGATAACGAGGAGAAGCCTGATCAGCCTCAAAAGCTCTGTAATAATTCAGTAAATTGCGTGCTAAAATTTCTCCTTGCTCAAAATCTGATCTACAAAAATCATTTTCTTTGGTATATTGCTTATAATTTTCTATAGCATCCTTTTCCCATAGGCTTTTCAACTTTTCGCCGCAACCAACGTCAAAAGTAGCAAATGATATTTTTTTCCATTCGTTGAGAAGTTCACACATTCGTTGATTTGAAAAATAAATACAAGTATGATAATCAGTTATTGGTTCTCCGTATTCTGTTTGACCAACTTCAACATTTATTGATGCGAGGTGCAGTTTAATACATTTACCAATTTCAAATAAAGATTTTGCAATGTCGCCCAGGGAATCAAAAGATTTTTCCTGCTCTTTATTTTGCTCTGTTTCTTCCTGTGGGCGTAACAATTCATCTACCGTAACGTGATAGTAGTCAGAAATGGCAATCAGATCATCAATAGTTGGTTGAGTGTCGTATTTCATTCTTCTCAATTTAGTTATTTTATTCTTGTCAATTCCAGTTTTTGCGGCAATATCTTCTCTTTTTGTGTCATTTTGTTTGTACAGGGTGTCAAATTTCCTTTTAAAGTATTCTAAATTCATATCTTTTTCTCTCCTATAGTGTCAAATGTTACTCATTAGGGTGGTATATTCGCATTGAATAGTGTTAAATTTGCATCTTTAAACAATTAAAAAGCATTAAAAATAACATTAGCTATTCTTTTGGAAACAGTATAACATTAAGTTGTAACAAAGGCAACAGATAAGCCAAAGTCTTGCCGGAGCCTGTAGGTGACAATAAAATCAGGTCTTTTCCTTCTTTCCAAGTATCTATAGCCGCCTCCTGCATTGCATTCAGCTGCTCAATCTTTAAATTTGTCAATATATTCTTAATCATAACCTTTTTCCTTTTATACAAAAGTAAAGAAAAAGCCCGATAAAAGTTCATTTTACCGGGCTTATTTTCTTTAATCGACAAACATATTCTCTGCATCAATCCAACTGATACACCACCAGCGGGTCATCATAGTAATAAGTGGACAATACCAAACGGTTCGTTTTTTCGTCCAAAACCGTATATACACAAAAGTCATTCAACTTATACTTCTTTACAGGATTCCCATTCCAGTCGTATTTCTCAACGTACATATGATGCTTCCCTTTGTTGTTCTCCGCTGCCACTACATAAGGCGTTCTTCCCGAATAAGTGATATATACATAGTCACGGGTCGGAAGCACCTGCATATAATACGTCACATTAGCATCCAGCCCATCTGCGATGTGCAGAGTCCCTTCGTCAAAACCGGACTGCTGGAAGTTAAGCGTACGTTCTGCATTACTGTCCAAGTCCATGAACTTTATAATTCTGGCATATTTATATGCATAAACCATTCGATGACGCGCCGGATTGATACCAAGGCAACCGGTAGCCGGCATCTTCTTTGCCTGTTTCAGGGTCATGTCCTTTATTTCTTCTGTCCTGACGGAATCTCCTTCCAAAGTAGCCCGATATATATTTCGTCCTTTGGGATAAACGAAACTATTCTTACCGGCAGCATAGATGTGTTCAATATAGTCCCACATCGACTTTGAACTATGTATTTTTTGTATCGGATGTATCTCCAACTTTTTATCAAGCCCGTAAAGCATTCCTTTAGGTCGTTCGAACAAATAACACAAATAAGCAGGATTAAGGGAAGCTATCACATAAGGTGCAACAAATTCATCCGGTCCGTTACCGGTTCTTCCGACGGTTTTTATGTAAGTAAACTCAGGATAACGGAATATATAAAAAGGCGCATTCCGACTTTGCATAATCATCAGGCTATCCTTTATCACCATATTCGGAGAAGCAGGTTTAAAAATAAACGTATCCGGTTCCACTATATGGTTTCCCTGCAGTTCCACCACTTCACCGAAGGGGTCCTTATCTTTCAGAAAGACTTCGCCTTCTTCCAATGGAGGAAGTGCTACTATCTTTTCTTCCACAATACTATCGGCAGCAGGTTTTTCCTGAGGTTCTGCCGCATTGTTCTTTTTTCCGCCGCAAGCTGCCAGGCTTAAACAAAGAATAGAATAGATAAATAATTGTTTCATAATATAATAGATATAGGGTTTGGAATGGAAGTTACAGATTCTCCGGCCACTTCTTACCGGACTTAGTGTAAAGCCATATCAAAAAAAACGACTCCAATAACACTCACTATTATATAGGTCATAGCAAGCATATCCATAAAGACCTCCGATTTTAAAATTTTATTTCCAATCATGGCAAACACTATAGTAAAAGCTACACCTCCGACTAAAACAGACCACGCTACATCATTATTGTTCACATCAGCCGATAAAGGTGTAATCCAATTACCCATATTGTATTTTCCCTTCATAAGGCAAAGATAAATATTTTATTTGTAATCACGGATATAATGCCGGATTTTATTCTTTCCCCTTCATCAGGCTCATGACGATGATGCTCCGATGGATAAAAGTGACAGCGGAAGGATTCCGCATTGCATCCTGTAAGTGAACATTCATAATAAAGTATATACAACTGGTTATTACCCAATAATTTGCAAGCAATAAGTCAGAAATATGGTCGTAAACTTTAACGGTACATTCTAAAGGGTGAAGATTTAACGCTTTTGTTATTTCTTAACTCATGTAGTTTGCCAATATTGGCAAACTCTTCTTTATTTCGGTGCAATTTATGATTGATATTCCACTTCTTGTTTTAGTTCGTTGTTTAAGCCGATAGCAAAGGTAGCATATTTTGCTTACATTATTCAAAATATAAAGGTAAAGTAGTTCCGGGCACACAGCTTTTTCATTTAAAAATGCTTTGAATTTTCAATATTTTGATTGATAAGCATTTAGAAGTAATCTAATGTCACTATTGACACTAAGTAGGTATAAATGCCACTGATTATGTTGATGTAGAAACAGCATAATCAGTGGTTATCAGTTTGTTTCAAGTTTAAATAAAGAGCCGTGTTCCGGGCATCGAGTAGAGAAGCAAGGTGGAATATCTGCTGCTTTTTTGAAGAGTAAAAGAAAAGGGAGAATCATTCGGTACATTACCGTCAGGTTCTCCCTTAAATTCTATTGAATACAATGCGTTTACTGTTTCTCTGTAAATGGAATAGCTTCCATATACATATCCTTTAAGTTAATAATCACTTTGGAGAACTTTTCCAGTGCGTTTAAGCCGAGCACACCGTCTTCTGCGCCATCGGAAAAGGAAGTTGTCTTCACTTGTCCAGAATGCAAATCAATACCTGTATTCACATTGACTGAATCAATCATTGCTGTGCCATTTCCTATACGGATTTTCATATACGGCAACTTATAAGTGCTGGTAATTGATGCTCCTCCAATTCCTGCCATACGAAGTGAATCTGGTACACCGGCTGAATCCACTTCTTTTTTGTGACGGTTGTACCAGGTAGGCTGCATATAAGTGTAGTAACAGCCTGTATCAAAATGGAAATAGACATGATTCCCGGTTTCATCGGGTGTTTTTAACTGCAATCCTTCTGTATCAGTACGTATGAGATTACTTTTGCCCAGTGGATTAGGAGTAGGTATGGCCGGGATAATAATTTCTCGGTGTGCAAAGTCCAATTGAATTTCCTGCATACATAGCATGACAGGAAGTCCGATAACAGGGGGAAGCTGAAATTTTTCATTATACTTATCGGCTTCTTCATGCCCTGTTTGGGTATCAATTACAGCAAAAGGCACATTCAGCCAAGTCAACCCGCCGATACGCAACGTGTCTGCAATGGCATAGCCTCCCTGCTTCATCCCCCCAATACCTCCTATAGTGATGTCTGTATCCAAAGAACGCAATCCATATGCCCTTGCCAATTTGGGAGTTATCAGGTTCCCGCCGGCTCCTGTATCGAACAGGAAACGCCCTTCTTTTCCATTGATACTTCCATTCATCTCAATGGAGCGTTGCCCATCTTTATCACCAATTACCATCGGGATACGGTATTCATCCGATTTGTAAAGCGGTTGATAAAGAGGATCGCAAGCAGCCAGAGCACGATACTGCTGTGCTTGGGCTTTATATGGTTCGGTTAGGGTACTGTCAGTTCCCATAGCTGCCAGTTGGTCATAGATATTCTGTAGCAGTCCGGCTGCATCATTGTAATGGCCGATTCTTGTCAGATTAGTACTTAACAGAACAACCATACTCATGGTTCGATCCCCCAACTCTTGCTGATGATTGTTCAGCAGATCAGCAAGTACGGTACATGCCGAATCCGGTCTGTTGAAATAATGATGTGTCATGGCTGTAGCCAACTGCCGTAAAAATGGCGATATGGAATTAGCCGGAGTTGCTTTCAACTCATGTTCCAATTCAAACCAATTACTTTCATTGATAAGCTGTCCGATTCGTACATCGGCATTTTGAGCCTGGATGTTTATTGAAACAAACAAGCATGAAGCAAGTAACAATTTCTTTAACATAAGATTGTAATATGATTTAATGTTTTTGTGTATTTTGTTCATTCCCTGTTAGATTCCAGTTCTTTCTCGATTTCTTCAATCGTAGGCAAACTGCCTCGGAAGTCTTTAGGCAAGGCTTGTCCTAATTCATAATCGGAAATTCCGATAGGCTTCTGAATATCACGTAAGGCATATTCTGCCTTGATACGATCTTTGCTCTTAAAAGTCAGCATATCAAATATATATGGGTCTTTGAGCATTGATTTCACATCATTTGCTTCCGGAACAGGCAGGGGTTCAGTGAAGTTGTTTGCCAACGCTCCATACTTGCCGTAGTCATCAAGTTTGATGGCTTCTTGCAGATAGCGTGTCGTCCAGTGATTGGTAATGCTCTGCACCATATATTGCATATTGCGTACAGTAAATCCCTTTATCTCGGAATAATCGTTCTTCAAATCCACAGCCAACCGTTGCAAGGTTTTCTTGCCCCAGCCATCTGCATCTTGGCTTTGCTGTAACATTTCGCCAACGTCCCAATACATCCGAAGCATTTCTTCGTTGGCGGCATAAATTACTCGTTGCTGGGCAATCAGTACCCGTTGTTTGATTTTGCGAAGCAATGCAGCATAACCACGAAAGTTATCTGTCAAGTTATCAGTTACTTGTATATTTATGTTCTTGGCCATACTTTTCTTTAATTCGTTTATAAAGTTACTATTTTTTATTCGGTTGTGCGTCAAATTCTTACGATTATTTCTAATTACATAATAAAAAAAATAGCAAGTCGCTATATATTAAGCAACTTGCTATCTCTTTTTAGGTTATCTTTTTACTCCTTTATGGAGTATTGCTTTTATCCGCCGAAGTTGTCATACATGATAGAAGCAGGCTCAACACCCAGGCTATCCAGCATCTTAACAACTGCATTAGACATCGGGCCGGGACCACACATGTAGTATTCAATATCTTCGGGAGCTTCGTGATCCTTCAGATAAGTTTCATACATCACATTGTGAACGAAACCTGCGGTATACTTCACGCCTGCTGCATCGGCTGCGGGATCCGGACGGTCCAAAGCCAGATGGAAGTGGAAGTTCGGGAAGTCTTTTTCCAATTGCTGGAAATCTTGCAGATAGAATACTTCATTCAATGCACGCGCACCATAGAAATAGTGAAGTTCACGGTCGGTAGTGTGCAGTGTCTTGGTCATGTGCATAATCTGCGCACGCAACGGAGCCATACCGGCACCACCACCTACCCAAATCATTTCCTTCTTAGAATCGAAGATCGGGTGGAAGTCTCCGTAAGGACCACTCATCGTTACCTTGTCACCCGGTTTCAGCGTGAAAATGTAAGATGAAGCGATACCCGGATTCACATCCATAAAGCCGGGACCCTGATCTTTCGGTTTGAACGGAGGAGTAGCGATACGCACTGTCAGCATGATACGGTCACCTTCGGCAGGATAGTTGGCCATAGAGTAAGCACGGATGGTTTCTTCCGTATTCTTACATTTCAAGCCGAACAGACCGAATTTTTCCCATGCGGGCAGATACTCCGGACCGATAAGGTCTTTATCGATATCCTTGTTGTAGTCCATTTCAAATTTAGGAATCTTAATCTGAGCGTATGAACCCGGAACGAAGTCCATGTGTTCACCTTTCGGCAAAGCCACAATAAACTCTTTGATGAAAGTGGCAACGTTCTTGTTGCTGATTACTTCGCATTCCCATTCCTTAACACCCAGTACAGATTCATCAATCTTGATGCCCAGGTCTCCTTTTACTTTCACCTGGCAACCCAGACGCCAATGATCCTGTTGTTGTTTACGGCTGAAATGTCCCTTTTCAGAAGGAAGAATCTCACCACCGCCTTCTACAACCTGGCATTTACATTGACCGCAAGAACCTTTACCACCACAAGCCGATGACAGGTAGATGCCATTGACAGACAGGGTGTTCAGCAAAGTTGAACCTTGTTCTACTTCCAGTTCTTTCTCTCCATTGATAGTTATCTTTACTTTGCCGCTCGGAGTAAGATACTGCTTAGCTACCAGCAAAATAACAACGAGCAGAAGGATAATTCCAAGGAATACTCCAATACTAGCTAATATTAAATTCATATCCATTGTCTTATTCCTTTCCTTTTAGATTTTCAAACCAGAGAAACACATAAATGCCATTGCCATCAAACCTACAGTGATGAAAGTGATACCCAGACCTTTCAAAGGAGCGGGAACATCAGAGTAAGCCATTTTTTCACGGATAGCAGCCAGACCGATAATAGCCAGTGCCCAACCGATACCTGAGCCCAAAGCGTAAGTTGTTGCCTCGCCAATGTTGATGAAATGACGTTGCTGCATAAACAGTGAAGCACCCATGATAGCACAGTTTACAGCAATCAGCGGAAGGAAGATACCCAATGAAGCATAGAGTGACGGGCTGAAACGTTCAACCGCCATTTCCACCAACTGAACGATACCGGCGATAACGGCAATAAACAGGATAAAGCTCAAGAAACTGAGGTCTACTCCTTCTACCAGCGCATTAGGTGCCAGTACGTAATTTTCCAGCATATAGTTCACCGGCAAAGTTACAATCAACACGAAAGTAACGGCTGCACCCAGACCTACGGCTGTCTTTACG
>OIEG01001058.1_pt1 | contig 10245 bp, 6 predicted proteins | sample 1581751 | NCBI WGS metagenome assembly OIEG01 (sample SAMN01760950, study PRJEB22395) | human gut metagenome | reverse complement strand
TATAACGAACAGCACAACCAATACGACGGTAATAAAAGCAAAGCACAAAACAAGCATTTTATAGAAAAACAATTTGCCGAATGGCAGACGGCAAGCGACAACCTTGCCGCTTTAAGAAAAGCGCTTGTCAAGCAAGAAGTGATTTGCGGCATCCCGTTTACTGTGCAGCACAACCCGGCACGCATGGTTTCCACCGGAGCCAAAACCGACAAAGAAAGCATTCTCTCCCGTCCCTGTTTTCTTTGCAGAAAAAATCAACCCGAAGACCAGCGCGTCTGTCCCATCGGAGACGGATACAATCTGTGTGTCAATCCTTATCCGATACTCCCCTATCATATCACCATCCCATCTGCCGAACACCGGGAACAGATCCTGCCTGCTGATTTTTGCAACACCGTCAGCACTCTCCTCAATGAATTGCCCGACGAATACGCCTTATTCTACAACGGAGCACTTTGCGGAGCCTCTGCCCCCGACCATCTGCATTTTCAGGGAGTTCCGACGGAGCACGTTCCACTGATTGCTTTCTATCGCCGGACGGACAGCGGAAAAGAAAGGCTCGCATCAATCAGCCATTCATCCGTCCTGCACTACATCGACAGTTACGTCTGCCCCCTGTTCAGCATCGAACAGTGCCGTGACGGAAAAACAGACGAGTCCTTGTTCACCAATATAATGAAAGAATTGCCGTGCAGCAATAACGAACCGGAACCGAAAGTAAACATACTGGCATGGCAAGAAGATGAAAAACAAATCATCCTTATCATTCCGCGCTGTAAGCACCGTCCCGAATGTTACAGTGCCGAAGCCGGCAAACAAATGCTTGTCAGTCCGGGAACCCTTGATATGGCAGGCATCATTGTCACACCGCGCAAAGAAGATTTTGAAAAGATATCAACCGAAGACATCCGACAAATCCTGCAAGAAGTCGGACTGCCACGCGAAGATGCACAGGAAATAATTAAGAAGTACCGAAAAAGAGACAGACTATGATGAAAGAGCCCGAAATAAATGTAGGAATAGTAAATGCACAAGAAATCCATTTTTCGTTGAACGGCCGTTTTTTTGCCAAAGGAGAAACCGTATGTGGCGAACAAAGCGTCTCTTTCAGTGAAGGAGGCATTTTGTGGAACGGCAATCTGTATCGTGAGCTGACATTCACCCCACAAGACGAACGCACTTCCTTCTCCCTCTATGATGTGACCATCGGCATCAATTTTCATTGGGAGCGTCAGGAAACCCAAAGCTTTATGGGAACGCTGAAACTGGTGGTGGATGAAGGCAAAATAACAGCCATCAACATCCTTCCGGTAGAAGACTATCTGATAAGTGTCATCTCTTCGGAAATGAACGCCACCTCTTCACTGGAGTTTTTGAAAGCACATGCAGTCGTTTCGCGAAGCTGGCTTTTTGCCCAAATGGAAAAGCGTAAGGCTCTATGCAACAAGAATGAAGGATTCTTCTCCTTTGTGAAGACCGAAAACGAATACATCCGCTGGTATGACCGCGAAGACCACACCATCTTCGACGTGTGTGCCGACGACCACTGCCAGCGTTATCAGGGAATCACCAAAGCATCGAACGCAACAGTCGCCGAAGCTGTCCGCGCCACACGCGGCCAACTGCTCATGTACGGTCAAGGCATTTGCGATGCCCGTTTCTCCAAATGTTGCGGAGGAGTAACCGAAGAATTCGGTTACTGTTGGGAAGATAAGGACTATCCCTATCTGTCCGCCATACGAGATGACGGAAAAGAAGCCTCGCAACCGCTCCCCGACCTGACTCAGGAAGCGGAAGCCGAACGCTGGATACGCACCTCTCCCGAATCATTTTGCAACACTACGGACAAGAAAATCCTGTCGCAGGTTCTCAACAATTACGACCAGGAAACCACAGATTTCTACCGCTGGAAAGTAGAGTATACTCAGGACGAGCTCTCCGCCCTCATCCTGAAACGTTCCGGAGTTGGCTACGGGCGGATAATCGATCTTGTTCCTGTGGCCCGCGGCACTTCCGGACGCCTTTGGAAGCTGAAAATCGTCGGGACCAAAAAGACACGTACTATCGGCAAAGAGTTAGAGATCCGACGCACCCTGTCTCCTTCACACCTTTACAGTTCCGCCTTTGTCATAGACCGGGCAGAACTGTCGGCGGAAGGTATACCCGGACGTTTTATCCTCACAGGAGCCGGTTGGGGGCATGGCGTGGGCCTCTGCCAGATAGGCGCTGCCGTAATGGGAGAGCAGGGATATCAATATGACGCGATACTGCTGCACTACTATACCGGTGCCACTATTGACAAACTATATGACTAATCTAATAACCGAAAAACAACCAACAGAATGAATAATATCAAGAAAATATCCCCTTGGGCATGGGTGCCCACCCTGTACTTTGCACAAGGCATCCCTTATTTTATCGTGAATAACATCTCAGTACTGATGTTTGCCAAAATGGGTGTTCCCAACGGAGACATGGCGCTGTTTACCAGCTTGCTGTATCTACCCTGGACTATCAAACCCTTCTGGAGCCCGTTTGTGGACATCATCAAGACCAAAAGATGGTGGGTTGTTTCCATGCAGATACTGATGTCGATAGCCTTTATCTTGCTGACCCTGACCATTCCACGTCCGGACGAAGCGACCATGGCAGCCGGAACGACTCCTATCAGCATGTTCACCATTACCCTGGTACTGTTCATCATTACGGCATTTGCCTCCGCCACACACGACATTGCAGCGGACGGATTCTATATGCTGGCGTTAAAGTCGGGCGAACAGGCAGAATTCGTCGGTATCCGCAGTACGTTCTATCGTCTCGCGTCCATTTTCGGACAAGGAGTGCTCGTAGCCATTGCCGGCGCCATCGAATTGAAATACGACAATATCCCACTGTCATGGACCATCACGATGCTGGTTACAGCCGTCATGTTCAGTGCAGTAAGTTTCTATCACCTCTTTGCAATCCCCAAACCGGCTTCCGACAAATCGGTACTGGCGCCGGGAACAGCCAGTGCAAAGGCCATCTTCAAAGAATTCGGCCGTACATTCGCCACTTATTTCACCAAACCGGGCGTGTTGCTTGCCATCGTATTCATGCTGCTCTACCGTCTGCCCGAGGCATTCCTCATCAAGATGTGCATGCCTTTCCTTGTTGCCGCCAAAGGAGTGGGAGGCTTAGGGCTATCTACGGCAGAAGTGGGCATCGTATATGGCACTATCGGAGTAATTTTTCTCACTCTGGGCGGCATCCTCGGAGGACTGTTCGCATCGCGCATAGGATTAAAGAAGTCCATTTGGTGGATGGCGGCATGTATGACGCTCCCCTGCCTGACTTTCGTTTACCTGGCTGTTTGCCAGCCCGAAAACCTGTTTGCCATATCAACGGCTATTGCTATCGAACAATTCGGCTACGGATTCGGATTCACAGCCTACATGCTCTATATGATGTACTTCTCCGAAGGTGAGTTCAAGACATCCCATTATGCCATCTGCACCGCATTCATGGCATTGAGTATGATGATTCCGGGTATGTTTGCAGGGTATATTCAGGAAGCAATCGGCTACATCAACTTCTTCTGGATGGTGATAATCTGCTGTGTCGCCACCGTAATAGTCACAATTTTTGCAGACAGAAGGATTGATCCGGAATACGGAAAAAAATGATTATGAAGAGTGACGGATACAAACAACATAACTAATTCAGAATACATGCTTATGAAAAGAACAATTATAGCCTGCTTGCTCTGCCTCCTTTGCGGCAGTATGGCACAAGCACAGAAGATAAGAATCAAAACCGGCATTGAGGTGCTGAAAGAACAGAACTTCAAGTGCCTGGAGGGGAAACGCGTAGGTTTGATTACCAATCCTACCGGAGTAGACAACAAGTTAAAGTCCACCATAGACATTCTGCATGAAGCACCGAACGTGAACCTCGTAGCCCTTTACGGTCCGGAACATGGCGTGCGCGGCGATGTACATGCAGGCGACCATGTGACCGACATAAAAGACCCCTCCACCGGGCTGCCCGTTTATTCCCTCTACGGCAAGACACGCAAAGCGACCCCGGAAATGCTGAAAGACATCGATGTACTGGTATATGACATACAGGACATCGGTTGCCGTTCGTTCACATATATCAGCACGATGGGACTTGCCATGGAAGCTGCCGCCGAAAACGGAAAAGAATTTATTGTACTGGACCGCCCCAACCCCGTAGGCGGGTTGAAGATTGAAGGCAATCTGACAGAAGATGACTGCATTTCGTTTGTCAGCCAATTCAAAATTCCGTATCTTTACGGGCTCACTTGCGGTGAGTTGGCTTTACTGCTGAATGGAGAGAAGATGCTGAAAGACGGAAAGCAATGCAAACTGCAGGTTGTAAAAATGAAAGGCTGGAAGCGCAAAATGGACTACACACAGACCGGCTTGCAATGGGTTCCTTCATCCCCGCACATCCCACATCCACATTCCGCATTTTTCTATCCTGTCAGCGGAATTTTAGGCGAGTTAGGCTACATGTCTATCGGAGTAGGTTATACGATTCCGTTCCAGATGTTTGCCGCTACATGGGTGGAAGCGGAGAAACTTGCCAAAAGCCTGAACAGCCTGGGCGTACCGGGTGTTATCTTCCGGCCTATGTATCTGAAACCGTTCTACTCCGTAGGCAAAGGCGAACTGTTGCAAGGTGTGCAGGTGCACATTATGGACTTTGGCAAAGCTCCACTCAGTGAAATACAGTTTCTCGTCATGGAGAAAGTAGCCGCCCTCTATCCCGAACGTGCCGTCTTCGACCATGCAGACAAAGGCCGGTTTGCCATGTTCGATAAAGTAAGCGGTTCCAAACAGATACGCGAACGGTTCAGCAAGCGCAACCGGTGGGAGGATATCCGGGAGTATTGGTATAAGGATGTCGAAGACTTCCGCAAACTGTCGAAACCATATTATTTATACAAATAGTTTGACAAGCAAAACTGAATACAAATTGATATGATCCTGAATGCATTTCAGTCGTATACTGAATCCTTCACTCCGCAAATGCGCTTCACAGCACATCCCGACGAGAGTATACGGAAACATGCATGACAGTAACAAATTATACGTTATGAAACAGAGTAACTACATGGCTTTCCTGCAGGAAGCGAAACAGTTCATCCCGCAAGAAAGGATCTACACCGATGAACTCCGCCGACTGGCATGGGGAACGGACGCAGGTTTTTACCGCCTCATCCCGCAAATCGTAATCCGCTCGGAGGGAGAAGAAGAGATTTCCCGATTACTGAAACTAGCCGGCCACCACCACCTGCCCGTAACTTTCCGAGCGGCAGGAACCAGCCTTTCCGGACAAGCCATCAGTGACTCCATACTCATCGTAGCCGGCAAACACTGGGAACAATACAGCCTTTCCGCCGACCATGAGGAAATTACCCTGCAACCCGGCATCATCGGTCAACGGGTCAATGAGCTGTTAGCCCCTTTCGGGAGGAAGTTCGCTCCGGACCCAGCTTCCGTCAAAAGCGCCATGGTGGGCGGTATCGTCATGAACAACGCTTCCGGCATGAACTGCGGCACACACGCCAACAGTGACAAGGTGCTTCTTTCCGCCCGTATTATTTTGGCAGACGGAACGGTGCTTGACACCGGAGATGCCGTCAGCCGCGCCGCATTCGAAGTGACACACCGCGATTTCTTGCGCCGGATTTGTACGCTTCGCGATGAAGTACGCGCCGATGAAAAACTATCCGAGCGTATTCATTACAAATATTCCATCAAGAACGTAACAGGACTGAACCTCCTTCCTTTCATCCGCTTTGACGATCCGTTCGATATCATAGCTCACCTTATGGTCGGTTCGGAAGGAACATTGGCATTCCTTTCGCAAGTCACCATGAAAACAGAGTACGACTATCCCTGTAAGGCAAGCGCCATGCTCTACTTCAAGACTATAAAAGACGCTTGTCGTGCCGTAGTGGCCATGAAGAAGCTGACGGACAACAACGGCGGGTGGATTGTAAAAGGAGCAGAACTACTGGATTGGAAGTCCCTGGCATCGGTCAGCGACCCCATATTCCTGAAATACAGAGGAGAAATATGTTCATCTCCCCTGCCCGGCATAGAACCGGGAGACGAAACCGGACTGACTGCCGTACTGACCGAAACCAAAGCCTGCACAGACGAAGAACTGAAACGGAATATCGGTGCAATAGAACATTGTCTCTCTCACTTCCGAACCTATACGCCTGTACGCTTCACAGACAAGCCCGAGGAATATTCACAATACTGGGCTATCCGTTCCGGTATCTTCCCTTCCGTAGGCGGAACGCGAAAACCGGGAACAACCTGTCTCATCGAAGATGTGGCTTTCCACATCGAAGATTTGCCCGAGGCAACCGCCGAGTTACAGCAACTCATCGCCCGGCATGGTTACGAAGACGCCTGTATATATGGACATGCGTTGGAAGGTAACTATCACTTCATCCTCAACCAGTCCTTTGGCAGTGACGCCGAAGTAAAGCGTTACGAGGAGCTGATGAACGATGTCAAAACATTGGTGGTGGACAAATACGATGGTTCTCTGAAGGCGGAACATGGTACAGGACGCAACATGGCTCCCTTTGTTCGTTACGAATGGGGAGACTCCGCCTACGAAGTAATGAAAGCCGTTAAAAAGCTATTTGACCCACAGGGCTTGTTGAATCCGGGCGTTATCTTCAATGATGACCCGAAATGCCATATAAAGAACTTCAAACCGCTTCCTCTCATACCCTTAGATGCGAAAAGCCCTGCTGCCAAAGTGAACCGCTGCATTGAATGTGGCTTTTGTGAAGTGAACTGCCTTTCCTGCGGTTTCACCCTTTCCTCGCGACAACGCATCGTACTGCAAAGAGAGATTGCCCGTCTCCGGCAGAATGGCGATGCTCCTGAACGTCTGGCCTTGTTGGAAAAGCAATATCTCTACCCCGGAAACCGGACTTGTGCCGGAGACGGACTGTGCTCCATGTCTTGCCCTATGGGAATCAATACTGGTGACCTTACGCACATCATCCGCCAGGAAGAATTACCGCAAGGCAGTTTAGGCTATAAAGCCGGAAATTTTGCCGCCAACCATTTTGCAGGTATCAAAAGCGCACTGCGACCTATATTAGGACTGGCAGACCTCGGCCATTCCATTTTGGGAACAAAAGCGATGAGCAGTATCACCAAAGGCATGCACAATGCCCTCGGCATCCCCCTATGGACTCCGGCAATGCCAAAGCCCTACAAATTCAAACCTAAAGAATTAAAAGCCGGAAATAAAGTAGTCTACTTCCCCAGTTGCATCAACCAAACGATGGGGCTGCCCAAGAAATCTCCTGTGGAACAGCCGCTGGTCAACAAAATGATCGCCCTGCTCCAAAAAGGCGGTTACGAAGTCATCTTCCCTAAAAACATGGAAAAGCTCTGTTGCGGCACAATCTGGGAGAGCAAAGGCATGCTCGACATAGCCAACCGCAAAACAACCGAACTGGAAGCAGCGCTTTGGGAAGCCAGCGAAGAAGGGAAATACCCTGTCCTGTGCGACCAAAGCCCATGTCTGCACCGCATGCGCAGCACCATTCAAAAAATGAAACTTTATGAACCGGCAGAGTTCATATACACATTCCTGCGCGACAAGCTGTCATTCACTCCCATTGACCGACCCATAGCAGTCCACATAACGTGCTCCATGCGTAAAATGGGACTGGCCGATACAATCATAGCCCTGGCACGGCTCTGCTCCACAAAGGTCATCGTGCCGGAAGAAGTAGGTTGCTGCGGCTTTGCCGGCGACCGAGGCTTCACGTATCCCGAACTGAATGCCTACGCCCTGCGTAAGCTCCGTCCACAGATAGAGGCTGCCGGCATCGGCATCGGTTACTCCAACAGCCGCACCTGTGAAATCGGACTGACAACCAACTCCGGTATCCCATATGTGTCCATTGCCTACCTCGTAGATCAATGCACACAACCTTTGACAACAACCCAAGACTAACTTAACACACCTGAAATTATGAGTAATGCAGTAAAAACAAACAAACGTATTCTTGCCCTTGACATCCTCCGGGGAGTCACCATTGCGGGAATGATCATGGTCAACAATCCGGGCACATGGGCACATATTTACGCCCCCTTGCGCCATGCGGAATGGAACGGCCTTACCCCCACCGACCTTGTGTTCCCTTTCTTTATGTTCATCATGGGGATTTCCACGTACATTTCTTTGAAGAAATATAATTTTGAATTCAGTCATGCCGTCGGCATAAAAATCTTAAAACGCACCATACTTATCTTCCTCATTGGTATGGCTATCGGCTGGTTCTCGAAGTTCTGCTATTATTGGACCTCTCCCACCGAAGGCATCAGTTTCGGCACGCAACTATGGGAATCCGTATGGACGTTCGACCGTATCCGTATTCTGGGTGTCATGCAACGTCTGGCTCTCTGCTATGGCGCTACCGCTATCATTGCCCTGACCATGAAGCACAAAAACATCCCGTATCTTATCGCCACTCTTCTGACAGGATATTTCATCCTATTGCTATGTGGCAATGGATTTGCCTATAACGATACGAACATACTTTCTATCGTAGACCGCACTATCCTGACCCCAGCACACATGTACAAGGACAACGGCATCGATCCGGAAGGCCTCTTAAGTACCATTCCCGCCATAGCCCATGTACTGCTGGGCTTCTGTGTGGGACGCATGATGCTCGAAGGGGGCAAAGCCAATGAAGATCGTGAAAGCATGCTCAACTCACATCTCATCAAATTGTTTTTAGTAGGCACTATCCTTACATTCTCCGGTTTCTTGTTGAGTTACGGATGCCCAATCAACAAAAAGATTTGGTCGCCTACCTTCGTTCTCACAACATGCGGGTTGGCTTCCAGCTTTCTGGCACTGCTCATCTGGATTATCGATGTAAAAGGCTATAAGAAATGGAGCCTGTTCTTCGAATCATTCGGCGTCAATCCCCTGTTCATGTATGTATTGGGAGGCGTGCTTAGTATTCTCTTCGGCAGCATCTGTTTCCCATGGGGAGAAAGCAGCATCAGTATACACACATTCCTATATAAGATATTGCTGATGCCGATATTCGGTGAAACCGGCGGTTCACTGGCCTATGCGCTGTTGTTCGTCGGCATAAACTGGTGCATCGGCTACCAGCTCTACAAACGGAAGATTTATATAAAAATATAACAATTGGTGATGTGTGATCAGCAATTGGCTATCAGCCACTAACCACCCATCATTAATCATCAATCACTAATAACCAAACAACTATAAAGATATGATTCTAATAGCAGACAGTGGCTCTACAAAAACCGATTGGTGTGTTGTAGAAAACGGACAACCCATCCAACAGATATCCACGAAAGGAATTAACCCTTTCTTTCAGTCGGAAGAGGAAATCAGCAATGAGATCGCAACATCACTGTTGCCTCAGTTAAAAACAAATGCATTGGATGCCGTATATTTCTATGGTGCAGGATGCGGATTTCCCGATAAAATAGCTATGGTCCACCGCGCCATTACCAAGCATCTCCAAATAAAGAGAGAGGTAGAAGTCAATACAGATATGCTTGCTGTTGCTCATGGACTCTGCCAACACGAGGCCGGCATTGCCTGTATTATGGGTACAGGCTCCAATTCTTGCTATTATGATGGAAAGCAGATTGTTTCCAATGTGTCCCCGTTGGGATTCATACTTGGAGACGAAGGCAGCGGTGCCGTACTGGGCAAGTTATTGGTAGGTGATATACTGAAAAACCAGATGACTCCCGAATTGAAGGAGAAATTTCTCAAACAGTTCGGCCTGACACCTGCCGACATTATAGACCACGTTTATCGCAAACCATTTCCTAACCGTTTTCTTGCGAGCCTTTCGCCTTTCCTCGCACAGAACATAGATGAACCTTGCATACATGCGCTGGTACTGGGAAGTTTCAAATCATTCCTCAAACGCAATGTCATGCAATATGAGAACTTCCGTAATAGCAAAGTACACTTTATCGGTTCGGTAGCTTTCTATTATAAAACAATATTAGCAGAAGCTGCACAGGAAATGAATATCCAGTTGGGCACTATCATTAAGAGTCCAATGGAAGGACTGATTAAATATCATAGCGGAAAGTAACCTATAAGGTGATAAAATAGTAAACAACAACCCCCATAAAGTAAATAGACCTATGTTTATAAAAATTTCAGAGCAACCCTCGCTCTACA
>OIEG01001057.1_pt1 | contig 10248 bp, 7 predicted proteins | sample 1581751 | NCBI WGS metagenome assembly OIEG01 (sample SAMN01760950, study PRJEB22395) | human gut metagenome | reverse complement strand
TTTTGGATCTAATCTAGCAAATAACATTTCTGGTTTTTCAACAACTTTTGTACCACTTGCATATTTACCAAATTCTTTTAAACTTTCAAAATCACGTTGATCTGTATTGATTTGATCTAATATTTTTGTAGCTGTTGAAGGCATATATGGATATAACATAACAGCAGAGAAACGAATTGATTCAATTAAGTTATATAATACTGTAGCTAAACGATCTTTTTTAGTTTCATCTTTAGCTAATACCCATGGCATTGTTTCATCAATATATTTATTTGTTCTTCTTAATAAGTTAAAGATTTCATCTAAAGCATTTGATGCTTTCAATTCATCCATTTTAGCGATAGCTTTACCTGGCATTGCAAGAGCTAAATCTTTTAATTCTTGATCTACATCTTCACATACATTTTTATTTTCTACAATACCATCAAAGTATTTATTAGACATTGCAATTGTTCTATTAACTAAGTTTCCTAAAACATTGGCAAGATCACTATTAATTCTTTCTACTAATAAATCCCATGTGATACTTCCATCATTATCATAAGGAATTTCATGTAATACGAAATATCTTACTGCATCTACACCAAAGATATCTACTAAATCATCTGCGTAAATAACATTTCCTTTTGATTTAGACATTTTGCTTTCACCTTGTAATAACCAAGGATGTCCAAATACTTGTTTTGGTAATGGAATATCTAAAGCCATTAACATAATTGGCCAATAGATAGTATGGAATCTAACAATATCTTTTCCAATTAAATGTAAATCAGCAGGCCAGAATTTTTTATATAACTCACCATGATTTCCATCCGCATCATATCCTAAACCTGTAATATAGTTTGTTAAAGCATCAATCCATACATAAACAACATGTTTAGGATCAAAATCAACTGGGATAGACCATTTAAATGATGTTCTAGATACACATAAATCTTGTAATCCTGGTTTTAAGAAGTTATTCATCATTTCATTTTTTCTTGAAACTGGTTGAATAAATTCTGGATGATCTTCGATATGTTTAATTAAACGATCTTGATATTTAGATAATTTAAAGAAGTATGCTTCTTCTTTAGCATCATGAACATCTCCCCCACAGTCAGGACATTTACCATCTACTAATTGTGATTCAGTAAAGAATGATTCACATGCTGTACAATATTTACCTTCATAATGACCTAAGTAAATATCACCTTTGTCATATAATTTTTTAAAGATTTTTTGTACTTGTTTTTCATGGTATTCATCTGTCGTTCTCATGAATCGGTCATAGGATGTATCCATCATATCCCAAATATTTTTTACAACGCCAGCAACTTGATCAACGTATTGTTTTGGTTCAATTCCAGCTTCTTTTGCTTTAATTTCAATTTTTTGACCATGTTCATCTGTTCCTGTTTGGAAACGTACATTATAGCCTTCTTGTCTTTTAAATCTTGCAATTGCATCAGCTAAAATAATTTCATAAGTATTACCAATATGAGGTTTACCTGATGTATAAGTAATTGCAGTTGTAAGATAATAATCTTTTTCGTTTTTCATCTTTTAATCTCCTTTACAAAATAAAAAAACGCCCTATAAAAGGACGAATAATCGCGGTACCACCTTTTTTACACATTGCTGTGTCACTCAAAACTTTAACGCAGTTAACGATTATTTCTAACTATTCGAAATAACTACTCCTGGACCATCCCTTAAAGTTCAATATACTGATTTTCACCATCCATCAGCTCTCTAAATATCTTCCTTTAACATCTTCCAATCTTCGTATTTTTGTATCCTTAATAACTTTATCAAACCCTTAATCTATTGTCAATGTGTTTCAAGAAAAAGAAAATGTTTCACGTGAAACAAAAATAGTATAGCCGAAACTATACTATCTATATTCACTATGACCTTTATATTTTATTAAATCAGATACAGTCACAAATTGATAACCTTCTTTACTTAATTGATCCAGAGCCATTTCCAAACCAGCTATCGAGTTTTCGTGAATATCATGAATTAAAATAATATTACCATCACCACTTTTTGCTTTTGCATCAGCAATAATATTATTACATACTGTTTGTGCACCATCTGGTTTCTTACTATATCTCCAGTCTTCAGTATCTCCATCCCATAATATCATGTTCAAGCCATAAGAATGAAAAGCATTTTTTACATTATCATTTTTAGCTCCATAAGGAGGTCTTATCAATGTTGGTTCAGTTCCTGAAGCTTTAAAACATGCTTCTTGCGTTCTACTAATTTCAGCATCAAGTGTTACAGGATCCAATTTTGTAAGTTGTGCATGACTGTATGTATGACTTGCAAGTTCATGTCCTCTTTCATAAACTTCTTTTACAATATTTGGATAAATTTCCATATTTCTTCCTAATTCAAAGAATGTTGCTCTTCCATTATACTTTTCAAAAGCAGCCATTGCTCTTTCTGTTAAGGTTTTATGTGGTCCGTCATCTAATGTAATTGCAACCATTTTCTTTTTAGGATCCACTTTCATTAATTTTGGTGCTTTTATATCTAATGGTGCATTTGATGGAATATTTTTATTTGCTAATTTAATATAGTTTTTATTTTGTTCATAATTAACAACAATTTTATTTTTTAATTTTTGATCACTGTAATAAGTAAATGATTTTTTACCAACTTCTATCGATGTAGAATCTTTGTTAAATTCACCTATTCCCATAGAATTTAATAAATCACCATATTTGCCACGCAAACAATCTTTTAAGGTAAGCAACTGATTTGTTTTACAATCATATGTCATTATGTATTTTAATTGATCTGTTTTCTTTTTATTTTCGCTTACCCTTTTATAATCTAATTTGACCACAATATATTGTTTATAGATTTTCTTACAAGAGTAATCTAAATATAGTATATCTTTTTGGTCTTTTTTCTTTCTTTGTGATTTTAAATAATTATTATTTGATTCTTTTATAATTTTATTTAAGTTCTTTTCTTTTACCTTTGGATAATAAAATGATACATAAAAGTGATCATTTTCTTTTTCATAATGTTCTACGATACCGTATTGTTTAGTGTTCTCATCATAAGAATTATATTCCTTATATTTTCTTTCACCATTAAAAAATAACACAAATAAACCTATTATAATTACAATCACAACCACAATTGCAATAAATATAGGTACTTTTGATTCTCTTTCATAATAATTTCTTCTTCTATTCATATTCCTGCCCTCCACTATCCTTACTATATCATATTTTAATATTTATTAATATGTTTCACGTGAAACAAAAAATACCATTATTTTGAATGGTATTCTTGATAAACACTATTTTTATTTAACCCTCTTTGTTTTGCTACTTCCTTAATAGCATCTTTTGTAGACATTCCTTTTTCAATATACATATCTACATCTTCTTTGATTGTTGTTGTAAATACAATCTCTTCTTGTATTTCATTAGAACCCTCTACAACAACAACCATTTCCCCTTTAAGTTCATCTACAATAGAAAGAACTTCAGAAATTTGTCCTCTAATAATTTCTTCATGCTTTTTTGTGATTTCTCTACATAAAGCAATATTTCTATCACCTAAGATATCTAACATCAAAGAAAGCGTTTTTTTAATTCGATGTGGTGATTCATAAAAAACGACTGTTTCTTTATAATTTTTTAAATCTTGTAGTTCCTTTTTCTTTTTCTTATCTAAGTGATCTAAAAAACCATAAAATAAGAATGGCTGTGGAGCTATCCCAGAAACGACTAATGCATCTAAACATGCATTACATCCAGAAATAGGTACAACATTAATATCTTTTGAAATTGCTTCTTTTACAAGTTCATATCCAGGATCAGAGATTGCTGGATAACCAGCATCGCTTACTAAAGCAATATCATTTCCTTCTTCTAATAAACTTATTAATTTAGGGATAGATTGTTTTATATTATGTTCATGATGTGAAATTAGTTTTGTTGAAATATTAAAATGATTAAGTAATTTAACTGTATTACGTGTATCTTCGGCAGCAATATAGTTTACTTCATTCAATATATTAATAGAACGATATGTCATTTCATCTAAATTTCCAATTGGTGTTGCTACTAAATATAAAGTTGGCTGATTATTTTCAAAACTCTTTTGTCTATTCATCTATTTTCTCTCCAAACATCTTTCTTACTTCATTACTATAACTTCCATCATCATTATGAGCATATAGAGGTGATTCAATTTTAATACCTTTTTTTCCTTTATACATACCTTCTACTAATAAAACATGTGACTCTCTATTCATTTTAGGATATACAAAGCGTATACGTTTTGGTTCAATATCATATTTTTGCATTAAATTTAAAATATCAATCATACGATCAGGGCGATGAACGATTGCAAATCGTCCTTTATTGTCTAATAGATATGCTGCAGAAGAAATAATTCCTTCTAAATCTATTTTTACTTCATGACGAGCAATTGTTAAATATTCATTTTCATTAAGATTACTATCCTCTCCTACTTTAAAGAATGGAGGATTACAAACAATCAATTGTGCTTTTGGGAGATTTTTAACAACTTCTTTAATATCACCATGAATTATTTCTATTTGTTCCTCTAAATCATTCATTTGAATGTTTCTTTTTGCAAGTTCAACTGCCTCTTCTTGAATTTCAATACCTGTAATTTTTTTAGGTGTTCGTTTAGAAAGAAGTAAAGGAATTGCAGCATTATTTGTACCAAAATCTACTATGTTTCTTACATCTTTATTAATTGTACAAAATTGAGATAATAAAACAGTATCCAAAGAAAAGTTAAACATATCTTTTCTTTGGATAATCTTTAAATCATTATGTGCTAATAAATAATTAACGACTTCTTTGTTTTCCATTTTTCTTACCTGCATGATTAGATTTATCGAATTTTATTTCATCTAATCTTACAAATACAATTCCATTTTTATTCTCAATTTTTACTAAATCATTAATGACATTTAATCCTGTAACTTTTGCATCTGCCCCTTGATAGATAACATGTGATCCTATTTTAGGAAATCTTTCTTTTTCAATTGAATAAACTTCATCTTCGTATTTTAAGCAACAAAGTAATCTTCCACAAGCACCTGAAATTTTATCAATATTAATGGCAAGCATTTGATTTTTAGCCATGTTAATTGAAACACCATTAAATTCTCCTAATAAAGTAGAACAACATAATGGAAGTCCACATGTCCCTATTCCACCAATAACTTTTGCTTTATCTCTTGGTCCGATTTGCCTTAATTCTATTCTGCATTTAAATACAACAGCGAGTTCTTTTAACAACTCTCTAAAATCAACACGATCATCAGAAGTATACATGAAAATAATTTTTGCTTTATCTAGAGTGTATTCACAATTTGTAAGTTGCATATTTACATCATAGCGCGAAACGATTTCTTTACATGTTACCAATGCTTGTTTAGCATCATAAAGATTTTTTTGATAATTTTCTAAATCTTTTTTAGATGCTTTTCTTAAAATTTTTTTTAATTCTGTATCTAAATTAAATTCTTCTATACTTTTTAACTCTTGTGAAATTTCACCAAGTTCTAATCCTCTTGCTGTTTCTACTACAACAAAATCTCCTTTTTCTAAGTGATGATTTGTAGAGAAATAATATACTTTCCCAGCACTCTTAAATTTAACACTCGCTAGTTTTAATTCTTCCATATTAATCCCTTCCTGTTATTCTATACATCATACTATCCATCAATAATGGAATATTAACATTTGTATCAAGTAAATACAATGTTTCTAGTAATATTTCAATTTTCTTTATTATATCATCATTATTATAGTGTAATGAGTTAAAAAAATCCACATGCTCACAATAGACAGGCGTTTCATTATGTTTCACGTGAAACATATCTTTGAGCCCAAGAATAATTAAATTAATAAACAAACGTATATCTTGTTTATCTTTATGATCCTTTAACATATGAATTTGTGTGTTTATAATAAGATTTTCTTTATATAAAAATAAATCCTCTATAAAATTAACTGCTTGTAATGTTATATTATCAAACTTATCTAAATCCATTTCTTTTAATTCTTCATCAGTTTTTATAAATTGAGATAACAACGATGCCTTTTCTTTTTCATAACCCTTTTCAATAAGAGAATTCTTTATTGTTTCTTTATTATCTGGTTTCAATTCTAAAACTTGGCATCTTGAAATGATTGTAGGTAAAATCTTATTAATATTTTTTGAAGTAAATATTGCATATATTCCTTCTTCTGGTTCTTCTAAGATTTTAAGCAATGAATTGATTGCTTCTTTTGAAGAATTTTCAATATTTCTTATAATATATATTTTTGCTTTACCTTCCAATGAAGACTTCTTAAATGTTTCTTGAATGTGTTCAATGTGTTTTTTCTTGATACTTTCCTCTTGTCCATTGTATTCAATAATATCTGCATATTGATGATTCATAATTTTTTGACAATCAATACATTTTTCACAGGCAGTTGTTTCATCACAAATAAGTGACATTGTCAGATAGTTTAATGGCTGTTCAACGTGTTGCCCTACTAATAAAAAAGCATGTGGGATTTTATTGGATTGAAATTCATTTTCAATGATGCGTAAAAATAACGGTTGATTTTTTTTTAAGTATTCTTTGATCATAATATTTTTTCTATTTCCTTCATCGCATCACTTACAACGTGATCAACATCTTGATCTGCATTGATTTTAACGATTCTATCTTTGTACTGTTCACAAATTTCCATATATCCTTCATAAACATTTTTATGAAAATCATTTTTTTCTAAATCTAATCGATTCGTTTCTCTTTGATTAACTTTAATTCTTTCTAAACCTTTTTGATAATCAATATCAAAGAATAATGTTTTATCAGGCATAACATCATTGATTGCGAATAAATTCATTTCATAAACTTCTTTAATTCCTAGATGACGAGCAACACCTTGATAAGCAAGTGAACTATCAACAAAACGATCACAAATCACAATCATTCCTTTTTCTAAAGCTGGAATAACTTTTTCAACAAGATGTTGCCTTCTTGCTGCAGCATAGAGTAAAGCTTCAGTTTTAGCATCCATACTTGTATTCTTTTTATCTAAAATGACATTTCTGATTTGTTCAGCAATTTCAACGCCACCAGGTTCCCTTGTAAGTAACACTTGATATCCTTTTTCTTCTAACATTTTAACAATTCTATTTGAAACAGTAGTTTTTCCACTGCCTTCTGGTCCTTCTAATGTAATAAATTTACCTTTCAATTTACTTCCCCTCTTTCTTTCCTATTATATCTTATTTTTTAGAAAAAGACCTTATAAATAAGGTCTAAATTTTCTTTCTTCCTTCTAATGATTTTAATAAGGTTAATTCATCAGCATAATCTATATTACTTCCAATAGGTAATCCATTAGCAATACGTGATGTTTCAATATTTCTTTTTGCTAAAAGCTTGGCAAGAAATAAAGCAGTTGTTTCTCCTTCTCTAGTAGGATTAGTTGCAAGAATAACTTCTTTGACACCATCTAATCTTTCAAATAAAGAAGAAATATTTAAATCATCAACTGTCGTTCCGTCAATCATTGAAATTGTTCCATGTAAAACATGATACAACCCATGATATTCTCTTACCTTTTCCATCGCAAAAACATCTTTTGGTGATTCAACAACACAAATTACCGATTGATCTCTGGTTTCATCTTGACATATTTCACAATAATCACCTTCACAAATATGTCCACACTTTTTACAATAATGAATATTATCTTGAAAATTCATTAAAGTATGTGCAAATTCTTGAACATATTCTTTATCCATTGATAATACATAATATGCTAATCTTTCTGCTGACTTACCACCAATACCTGGTAGTCTTTTAAAGCATTCAACTAAATCTAAAAATGATTTTGGATAATTCATACAGCTCTCCTATTCTTCAAACTCAACAATATCACCAAACATATCAATCGCATATTGTTGGGCATCTGTTAATTCTACAACCGGTTCTTTGTATTCTGCAATATGATGTAATTGAATTGGTTGTGGTTTCGGTAACTTCTTTTCTCTATTCAATTGAATAAATTGATTTCTCATTTCAGGCCATTTTGATTCTAATACAGCAATAAAATCATATTCTGAACCTAATACTTCTTTTAAGAAGTTTTTTAATGGATAATAATTTTCTGTTAAGTTGATATTATTTACTTCTGGTTGATATTTCAACGTTACAATAAATGCCTTTTCCCCTGCCGCAACAGGTTTTGCTTCAAATAACATATTGGCATATTTAGCCGTATTTAAATTATAACAGTATCTTTTAATAACTGGCCATTTATCTTGAATATCAGTAAGCACTGTTCTTTTGGCTTGAACAAGAATATTTAAAATATCATTGAAATCTACTTCAATATTAGTCGCTATATGTTGTTGTACTGGTTCTTCATGAACTTCTTCTGTTGGTTCTTGAATTGGTTCTTCTTGTACTGTTTCAATCGGTTCTTCTTTTATTGTTTCAACAGGTTGTTTTTCTTCTTCTTCAACAGTTTTTTCCTCTTTAACTTCTTCAATAATTGGTGGTTGAAATGATAAAACAGGTTCTTCTTTAATAACTTCTTGTACCGATTCAACGATTTTTTCTTGAACTTGTGGTTTAACTGTTTCTACAACGACTTCTTTTTTATTTTCTTCTTTTACTTGATTACATATTTTTAATAAAGCAAGTTCAAAGTATGTTGAAGAATCAACCGATTGACCATAATGACTACTTGCATCCATGAAGATATCAATCATTTCAAAAGCTTCTTCTACTAAAATATATGGAATGATTTGTTGGATATCTGATTTATGTAAAACAAATAATAAAGATAAATCTTCTGTATTTTTATATATAACAATATCTTTTAAAACATCTATTAAATCTTGTGTGAGTTTCTTTAAATCAATACTTGTACTTAACATATGATCTAATGTTTTTAAAACACCTTTCATATCTTTAGTAAGTAATAATTTAATTAACCGTATTTTTTCATCATTTGATAACAAACCATAAACTTTATTAATATTTTCTACTGTTAAATGACGATCATAAGCAAGACATTGCTCTAAAATACTTAAAGCATCTCGCATTCCCCCGTCTGCAAGTTTTGAAATAATTGCTAGAGCTTCTTCTTCATAGTCAACTTTTTCCTCTTCTAAAACGTATTTCAAACGTGTAATAATATCATTTTCATCCGCTCTTTGGAAATCAAAGCGTTGACAACGAGAAATAATCGTAGGAAGTATTTTATGAGGTTCTGTTGTTGCAAGAATAAAAACAATATGTGCTGGTGGTTCTTCTAATGTTTTTAATAAAGCATTAAATGCTTCTGGTGTCATCATATGAACTTCATCAATAATATAAACTTTATATTTTGCATTAATTGGGGCATATTTAACTTTATCTATTAATTCTCTAACCTCATTAACCCCATTATTACTTGCTGCATCGATTTCAATAACATCAGGATGATCTCCTAAAGTAATTTCTTTACAGTTAGAACATTCATTGCATGGTGGATTTTCCCCCATACAGTTAATCGCTTTTGCAAAGATTTTGGCAATCGTTGTTTTTCCTGTTCCACGAGGTCCTGCAAATAAATAGGCATGGGCAATTCTATTTTCTTTAATTGCATTTTGTAAGGTTATTGTAACATGACTTTGTCCGGCAACATCTTCAAATGTTTGGGGACGATATGTACGATACAAAGCTTTATAAGACATAATATCAACTCCTATCTCCTACATTATACACGAAAAAAAGATATGAGTAATCATATCTTGCTACGTTTCTTTTTAAAATAATCTTTTATTAATTTTGAACATTTATCTTTTAAGATATCTGATTGAATAACAGGTATATAATTAAGCATTGGACTAGGTAAATGAATTAATTTATCTAAAGACATCCATCTTGTATCACTTGCACCATAGACAACTCTTTGAATATGGCTTTGAATAATAGCTCCTGAACACATTAAACAAGGTTCTAAAGTTGTATAAAGCGTACACTCGTCTAAACGCCATCTTCCAATTTTTTGACAAGCTTTTTCTATTGCTAACATTTCTGCATGTCCATATGTTTGATTTAACTGCTCTCTTTGATTATAAGCTTTCGCAATAATTTCATCATCTTTAACAATAATACATCCAATAGGAACATCGTCATATTCTAATGCTTTTAAAGCTTCTTGATAAGCTATTTCCATGTATTCTTCATCATTCATC
>OIEG01001045.1_pt1 | contig 10325 bp, 8 predicted proteins | sample 1581751 | NCBI WGS metagenome assembly OIEG01 (sample SAMN01760950, study PRJEB22395) | human gut metagenome | reverse complement strand
CGGTAGACAAATCAGGCAACCTATTTGGCGGAGAGTGAGGGATTCGAACCCTCGTGGGCGTGAGCCCAAACGGTTTTCAAGACCGCCTCGTTATGACCACTTCGATAACTCTCCATATCAAAAAAGTACCCTAATGGGTACTTTTTTGGCGCAGAAGGAGGGATTTGAACCCTCGCGCGCTTTTTACACGCCTACTCCCTTAGCAGGGGAGCCCCTTCGGCCTCTTGGGTACTTCTGCACGATGCCGCTGAAATATAATAGCATAGCCCAACGACATTGTCAAGAATTTTCACAGCAAATGCGCACTTGACAAATTGAAAACCTGCTGTAAAGTATTATTATGAACATTATATACTACGACAACAACATCATTGTTTGCATCAAGCCCGCCGGAGTTATCTCCACCGATGAGGAGGGCGGCATGCCTCAGCTCCTGCGTGAGGCGCTCGGCGACGAAAATGCCGATATCCGTGCGGTACACAGGCTTGACCAAGTCGTCAGCGGCCTCATGGTCTACGCTCAGAGCAATGCCGCCGCTTCCGAGCTTTCCCGGCAGATACGCTGCGGTGAGTTTCACAAGTCATACCTTGCCGTCGTCCACGGTGTCCCCGAGGAGCGCAAGGGCAGATTTGAGGACATTTTGCTGCGCTCAAAGGAAAAGCGCAAGACCTTCGTCATCAACAAGCCCGCCCGTGGTGCGCAGAATGCCATTCTTGACTATGAGCTTCTCGGCTCGAACGGCGAGCGTTCACTGGTCGCAATTGAGCTAATCACAGGCCGCACGCATCAGATACGGGCGCAATTTTCACACAGGCGGCTTCCCCTGCTCGGCGACCGCAAATACGGTGCCGGTGAAGATGACTGCCGCATTGCGCTATGGTCGTACTCGCTGAGCTTTCTCAACCCCGAGACCGGCAAGCGTATGAATTTCCGTGTCAAGCCGCCCAGAGAATACCCGTGGTCAGATTTTGACACTTCCCTGTTTCCTAAATAACTAAGAGAGAGCCAAAAGGCTCTCTCTTTTTGCGTGTTATTTGACTAAAACGGAGACGGAATTGCTAAAACCAGATGCATAGCTCGTGCCGTTTACAACATTGACAGCCTTGACTTTGTAGTAATAAGTCTTTCCTGCATCTACGCTTTTATTTGTATAAGCCGTCTTAGTGGTGGAATCGTAATACTTAAATTCCTTGCCATCGGTGCTGCGGTATATCCAATACTTCGTCGCACCGTTAACTGCGTTCCAGCTGAGGGACGGAGTACCCTCGGGTGCGGAAGTTTTAAGGGTAGGTGCAGCAGCTCTGACGACCATGCTCTTTGCGCTGCTGAATGCAGAGGCATAGCTCGTTCCGTTATCAACAACGACCGCCTTGACCTTGTAGTAATACCTTGTGCCTACAGTGGTGCTGTTGTTGGTGTAAGTGGTCTTGGTGGTGCTGTCATAGTACTTGAAGTTCTTACCGTCGGTGCTGCGGTATATCCAATACTTTGTTGCGCCACTAACTGCGTTCCAGCTGAGCTTGGGCTTGCCGTTTGCCGAGGTGATGCTGACATTCAGTGTTGCCGGCGTGCAGACAAGGCTCTTTGCGTAGCTGTATGCCGAGGCGACATTATTGCCGTTTACGACCGCAACCGCCTTGACCTTGTAGTAGTACTTCGTGCCAGATGCTGCGCCGGAGTTTGTATAGCTCGTCTTTGTCGTGCTGTCGTAGTATTTGAAGTTCTTGCCGTCGGTGCTGCGGTAAATCCAATACTTCGTCGCGCCGCTAACTGCTTTCCAAGAAAGCTTGGGCTTGCCGTTAACGCGGCTGATGCTCAGGCTGGGAGCTGCAGGTGTGCACTTAATGCTCTTGACGACACTGTAATCGGATGCAATGTCCTTGCCGTTCACGGTTTTGACCGCCTTGACCTTGTAGTAATATGTCGTGCCGATGGAAGTTGAGTTATTGGTGTAGCTGGTTTTCGTCGTGCTGTCGTAGTATTTGAAGTTCTTGCCGTCGGTGCAGCGGTATATCCAATACTTCGTCGCGCCATCGACTGCACTCCAGCTGATCTTCGGCTTGCCGGATGAGGTCGTTATACTGAGAGTGGGGACTGCAATGTAGTTGGGGTCAACCGCTCCGCAGCGAGTGCAGCTGCCGTTTTTGTAGCTGTGACCGAGGGCTGCAACTTCCTCCATGCCGCTCATGGTCTTGCCGCAGCGTGAACAGCAGGTTCCTGCGATGTGACCGGTCTCGGTGCAGGTCGGGGCTTTTGCTTCGGCACTGACCTCGGAGTGTCCGAGGGGCTGCACAAGCTCATCCCTGTACGAATCGCCGCAAACCGAGCATTTGTGCAGCGTATATCCGCCGTTAAGGCAGGTAGGTTCGAACACCGTTGCCTGATAACTATGCTCTTGCAGCTTATCGTCCTTATACTCTTTCTTTTCGCCTCCGCATTTGCTGCACACGAACAAATCATATCCGTGTTCGCTGCAAGTAGGTGCAACTGTTTTCGAGAAAACATAATTGTGATTCTGCGGAATCATAACCTTATATTCGTGGCCACACGCGCAGCCATAGCTTATATAGCCTGCTGATTCACAGCTTGTTTCTTTAACCTCCATCGGGACAAAGTGACCTTCGAGTGAGGTGCAGTTATAGTGAATTCGGACATCATTAATGAAAGAATAGCCAATTGCTTGCCATGCTGTTTTGCTTCCGCTGAATGCGACATCCTTGAGTTTACTGCAAAAATCGAACGCATTTTCACCGATACTTTTCACGCTGTCGGGTATCGTTATGTTTGTCAGGCTACTGCAATTGATGAACGCCTGCTCGCCAATGCTCGTTACACTGTCAGGGATTATCGCGCTTGACAGATTGCTGCAACTGTTGAACGCATAGCTACCAATGCTCGTTACGCCGTCCGGTATTGTTACGCTAGTCAGACTGTTGCAACGGTTGAACGCAGACATGCCAATGCTCGTTACGCCGTCCGGTATCGTCACGCTTGTCAGGCTGTTGCAACCGTAGAACGCGCGCTCACCGACGCTTGTTACGCCGTCATCTATCACAACGCGATTAATCAACCTATAGCACTTTCTCCACGGAGCGGTGGTCACAAAATAACCGTCGGTGTTTTTTGATGTAGAATAGTTGCTCATTGCACCCTCACCGCTAATGGTCAATGTGCCGCTTTCGTCGAGTGTCCATATGTGGCTATCGTCGCATTTACCGTAGTAAATAAGGTTGCCGTCAGTGCAATGTAATTTAGCATTGGTGAGAGAATCATTCGATGATCCGATTGATATTGCTGTCCATTCACCTATTGAAGCAGAATAATATACCTCTTTGAAATTACTACAACCTTCGAACGCTTGCTCGCCAATGCTCGTTACACTGACGGGGATTGTTACGCTTGACAGATTGCTGCAACCGAAAAATGCAGAGTCGCCGATGCTCGTCACACTGTCTGGCATCGTTACGCTTGTCAGGCTGGTGCAACCGTAGAACGCATCGCTGCCGATACTGGTTACGCTGTCGGGTATGACAATATCGGTCAAAAGCTTGCCGTCAAAGTAAAGGTTTGCGCCGTATCTGCACGGGTTCGAATCGGGATCGCTAAAGCTGATTCCAAGCCAAGATGATACATCGCCCGTGTAATATACATCCTTTATACTGCTGCACCCGAAGAACGCATCATCACCGATACTTGTTACGCCATTACCTATCGTTACGCTTGTCAGGCTGCTGCAACCTTCGAACGTATAGTTCCCAATACTTGTTACGCTGTCCGGTATCGTCACGCTTGCTAGGCTGGTGCAACCGTAGAACGCATCGCTGCTGATGCTCGTTACATTGTCGGGTATCGTCACACTAGTTAGGCTGTTGCAACCTTCGAATGCCTTATAGCCGATTCTCGTTACGGTGTCGGGTATCGTCACACTTGTCAGGCTGCTACAATCGCAGAACGCCCAGTCTCCTATGCTCGTTACACTGTCCGGTATCGTCACGCTCGCCAAACCGGTGCAACCTTCGAACGCAGACCAGCCGATACTAGTTACGGTGTCGGGTATCGTTACGCTAGTCAGGCTGCTGCAGCCTTCGAACGCAGACCAGCCGATGCTCGTTACACCATTACCTATCACAACGCGCTTGATCAACCTATAATACTCTCTCCACGGGGCGGTGGTCACATAATCACCGTCGGTGTTTTTTGAGCTAGAATAGCTGTTCATTGCACCCGTGCCGGAGATGGTCAATGTACCGCTGTAGCTGAGTGCCCATGTGAGGTTATCACCGCATTTATTGCTTGTCGTGTCCGCCAACGCCGATACCGGCAGCAGTGAAAACACAAGGCACAGAGCCAAAACAATACTTAAAATTCGCTTTTTCATCGCATTCTCCCCTTATTCAAGGCTTATATGAACCTATTTTACCACATTCTTCTACGCTTGCCAAGGATTTGCGCTTGTTATAAGTGCCGAAAAACGGCTGCGAATGTTGGTTAATATATCTAAGCGTGGAAACATCCCCGTGTCGGATGACACGGGGATGTTCAGCATATTTAATTCAAATGAGAATGCCTCTCTTTTTTGCCTCGAAGGTCAGCTCATCACGGAAGTCGGGATGTGCAATGGCGATAAGCTGCTTTGTGCGCTCTCCGAGGCTTCTGCCACGCAGGTGGGCAATGCCGTACTCGGTGACGATGTAGTCAACATCGTTTTTACTGGTGGTGCAGATAGCGCCCGGAGTGAGGATGGGCTTGATCTTGCTTATCGTGCCGCCCTTTGCGGTGGAAGTGAAGGCGATAAAGCTCTTGCCGCCCTTGGACTGGCATGCGCCTCTGACATAGTCGATCTGGCCGCCGGAGCCGGACATATGCTTGGTACCGACAGACTCTGCGCAGACCTGGCCGAAGAAGTCGACCTCAAGAGCCGCATTGATGGAGATCATGTTGTCGTTCTTGCAGATGACTGCGGGGTCGTTGACATAGTCGACAGGCAGTATCTCGATTGCGGGGTTATCGTCTATGTAATCGTAAATGCGCTTGGAGCCATAGGCAAACGTGGTAACGCTCTTGCCACGGTGGATCTGCTTCTTGGAGTTGTTGACAGCGCCGCACTCGATAAGCTCGACCATGGAGTCGGTGAACATCTCGGTGTGGATGCCAAGGTCGTGCTTTGCCTTAAGAGCCATGCCGGTTGCATCGGGGATAGCACCGATACCGAGCTGGATGCATGCGCCGTCGGGGATCTGCTCGGCGATGAGGTTGCCGATTGTACGGCTGGTCTCGTCGATGACAACCGGAGGCAGAACGGGCAGCTCGTGGTTAAACTCAACGATAGCATCGACCTGAGAAACATGGATCTGAGTGCCGCACAGGCAGCGGGGCTGCTGATCGTTGACCTCGACGAAAATGCGCTTTGCCTTATCCATCATTGCTTCGGCATAGGAGCCGTTGTTTGCAAGGGAGAAATAGCCGTGGCTGTCCATGGGAGAAACGGAAACGCAGAATGCATCGTACTCGTACTCAACACGGATGTGGCGGGGAACATCACGGTAGTAAGCCGGCAGAATGTCGGCATAGCCGGCGTTGACAGCCTTTCTTGCACCGCCGGATGAAAACCAGCTGTAGCCGGTCATCTTGCCCTTGAGGCTGTCGTCTGCATAGAACTCAAAGGGGTAGACATCGAGAAGGGTCTGCACCTTTACGCCGGTGATATCGCTGTTTCTGATCTTATTTGCGACAGCAGCCATGATAGCCGGAGTCTGGGACGGGCCAGTGTCCATGCCAAAGAGCCAGTTGCTCTGTACCTGCTCGGCAACAGCGTCGGCAGTCATGAGCTTTTGTGCGTACAATGCTTTATAATCGGTCATATTTTTTTCTCCTATTTTGTTTTTGTATTCAAACTAATAATTTATTATATAATAGGCATTACTATATTTCAAGTAGGGCTTTACTAAAATGGGCGGTATTGATATAATCTATTTTGTGACAAAACTCTTTGGAGGAAAAAATGAAGTTTACGAAAATGCACGGAGCCGGAAACGACTTCGTTATCATAAATCTTATCGAGGAAAAGCTTGACCCGGCATGCGCTCCCGAGCTTGCGCAGAAGCTTTGCGCAAGGCGCACCGGCATCGGTGCCGACGGCTTGATGCTCACGGCGAGAGCGGAGAACGGCGGTGACTTTAAGCTGCTTTTTTATAACTCGGACGGCTCGCTTGGCGAAATGTGCGGCAACGGTGCACGCTGCATCGCTCGCTACGGCTTTGAGCACGGCCTCGCAGGTAAGACGCAGCGCATCGAGACGACCGCAGGCCTGGTCACCGGTGAGCGGATAACAGAAACGCTCTACCGCATACGCCTCAACGATCCGAGCGTAATTGACCTTGAGCGCTCTGTCGAGGGATACGCTTGCTCGTACATTGAGCTTGGCGACCCCGGGATACCGCACGCCGTTGTCGTCATGGACGATTGGGACGAGGTCCCGCACGACGAGCTTTTTAGTCTCGGCAAAAAGCTCCGCTTCTCCCCTGCCTTTCCCAAGGGTGCGAATGTGAGCTTTGTGAAGCTTGTCGGCAAAGACCACATCAAAGCCGTGACATTTGAGCGTGGGGTCGAGGACTTTACCCTCGCCTGCGGCACGGGCAGCGGTTCGATAGTTACGGCACTCACGCAAAAAGGCTTGGTAAGCGGAGAAAATGTCACGGTCTCCATGCCGGGCGGCGACCTGTTCGTCACGGTCAAAGCAGACGGTTCAGCCGTTCACGATATATACCTCACGGGTCCGACCTGCAAGGTTTGCGAGGGCAAAATTTGCTTTTTATAAAAAAATATAAAAAATTTTTATTTTCCATGCAATAAAACACCCTCCCCATGCATTAATAGGGTGAAGAAAGGAAAGCAAGATGCTGATACTCATGACCTCTTCAATTGAACACGGTGCAAGCGAAGCGACCGAGCTTGAAGCGCTTTTAGCTCGGATCGCACAAGGCGAAAAGGATGCCCTCGCCTCGCTCTACGAGAGGACGCACTCGGCGGTATACGGCTTTGCGATGAGCTTGTCTCACTGCCCTGCCGATGCCGAGGATGTTCTACAGGAAACATACATAAATGTGTATTCCGCCGCAGAACGATACGTTCCGAAGGGCAAGCCTATGGCGTGGATCATGACCATTGCCAAGAACCTTGCGAAGATGCGCCTTAGAGAGGTCAAAAAAGACTGTGAGCTTCCCGAAGAGGACTGGTCCGGCTACCTGGCCGACAATCCCTCGGTCAGCTCGGACGAGAGGATATTACTGCAAAAGGCTCTGGATATCCTGTCGGCTGAGCAGAAGCAGATCGTCATGCTGCACGCAGTCGCCGGTATAAAGCACAGAGAAATTGCAAAGCTGCTTGATATGCCGATCGCCACAGTGCTTTCCAAATACTCACGAGCCGTAAACAAATTAAGACATGCGATGGAGGCGGAATGAAATGAAAAAAGACGAGGTCACGACGATGCTTAGATCTGCCGTTTCCAACGCGGCGCCTGATGTGCTGGACAATGTCCTGCATGCTTGCGACCATGAGAAAGGAAAGGTAATCTACATGGAAAAGAAGAAAAACAGAGGCTTTACCGCTTTTGCTGCCGTTGCGGCAGTGTTCGTCCTGCTTATTGCGGGTATATTCATAGCTAAAAACAATGGCTTGGGCACTTCAAGCAACGCCCTTGCCGCCGTAGTTTCTCTCGATGTAAACCCCAGCATCGAGCTGAAGGTCGACAAGGATGAGGAGGTCATCTCCGCAACCGGACTTAACGCCGACGGCAAAAAGGTGCTCGAGGGCATGGATCTTGAGGACACCGACCTTGATGTAGCGGTCAACGCCATCATCGGTTCTATGCTCAAGCACGGTTATCTCAGCGATATGCAAAACTCCATCCTGCTGTCGGTCTCCGGCGTTGAAGGCTATGACGCAAACGCACTTGAGACCAAGCTTGCAAGCGAGGTCAACGCACTGCTCAAGGGCGGAGCGGTGCTCAGTCAGAACGTCACCGACGCAGACGACTCTCTCGTAAAGATGGCAGACGAGTACGGCATCACCGTTGGCAAGGCTTCCCTCATTAACGAGATTGTCAAAAATAGCAAAACCCACAGCTTTGAGCAGCTTGCGGGACTTACCATCAATGAGCTCAACCTCATCAGCGAAAACATCAAGCTCGGCGGCATCAAGTCTGAGGGCAAGGCAAGTGCAAAGTCCTACATCGGAAAGGACGCAGCTCTCTCGGCCGCACTCAAGGCCGCAGGTCTCACCAAGGATCAGGTCAAGAATATCGAGATCGAGCTCGACTACGAGTACGGTGTCATGGTATACGAGGTCGAGTTTGACCGCGGCTTCGACGAGTACGAATACGATATCAACGCTAAGACCGGCGCTGTAGTTGCGTACGACAACGAGATACACGGCAAAGAAGTCAAGTTTGAAAGCAGCAACAAGAATGACGATGCAGCCTCAAAGTCCTACATTGGCAAGGACGCTGCTCTCTCGGCCGCGCTCAAGGCTGCAGGTCTCACCAAGGATCAGGTCAAGAACATTGAGGTCAAGCTTGACAATGATGACGGTGTCATGGTCTATGAAGTCGAGTTTGACCGTGGTTATGACGAGTATGATTACGACATCAATGCCAAGACCGGCGCAGTTGTTTCATATGACAACGAGATAAACGGCAAGGATGTCAAGTCCACCGGCAGCACCAAAAAGGACACAAGTGCCGCCAAAGAAAATGTTATCGGCAATGCAGCCGCAAAGAATGCAGCGCTCAAGCACGCCGGTATCACTGAGGCTCAGGCAACTCAGCTCAAGGTCGAGCTCGACCGCGATGACGGCAAGCTCGTGTACGAGGTAGAGTTCAAGTCCGCAGGCTACGAGTACGACTACGAGATAGACGCAGTCAAGGGCACCATCCTCCAGTCCGATAAGGAGCTTGACGACTGATAACTCAGCACAGTAAAAAGGGAGTCCCTCTCGGGACTTCCTTTTTCAGCGTGTCAAGCGTATTATGTAAACTCATCTCACCTGCTTTAGTTAGACAATTTCTGCCGAAATGTAAAAAATTCAGCAACAATTCTGTCGCAATTTGTTGACAACGCGTTTTAAAAATGGTAATATATTCACACAAGTAAAAATCAAATTCTATGAAAGGAGAAAAACACAATGTACGAAAAGCTTAAAGAATTAGTTTTGGGCATCGATTCCAGCGCAAAGAATGTTTTCGAAGTTCTCGATAAGATCTTTTTCTGGGCATAGTAATCGAACATAAGGCAACTTAAAAAAATTCGGTAATACACGAGGTATTACCGGATTTTTTATTGCTCAGACATAGAAGTTGGGCTTTCTCATGTCGTAAATTTTAAGCAGGATAGGCTCAACACAGTAGGACATGAACTTCATATCGAGATTGAAAAAGTATATCGTGAACAGCACGGCAAACACCGATGCGCCGCCGCCGAGCATCATAAGAGGGATCTTAGCAAATTTATTCATAGTCTTATCTCCTTTACCACGCATTCTCATCGGGCATGAACTCGAGCGTCGGGTCGAGCGGCTCTTCACGCATGACGGTACGCATATACTCGCTGAACTGGTCACGGATGGCCTGACGGGTGAAAACTCTCGGGTCGCAAAGGTCGTGGCAGACCCAAACGAGGTGGATGCCCCGCTCTCTCGCCTGCTCCTCAAACTGTCCGTGCAGGCCGTTGAGCGCCTTGCAGGACATATGCTCCCACATCATGACCATGTCGGCATTGAGCCTCTCGACATACTCCCAAAGCTCGTCGACGAGACACTCGTAGCCGCCGTGGGTCTTGTTGCGCATGATCATGTTCATGTTGAGGTAGGCCATGTCCTTATACGCCTGCTCGTAATTCTCGGGCTTGTTTTCCTCGCAGAATTCCTTCTCGACGACCATCGAGAGCATATCGGTCAGAGGAACAACGCCCCAACAGTTGACCATCCAATAAAGCTGGTCGATGCAATACTGCGGCTGAACGCCCCAGACGATGCAGCGGTGGCGGTACTCGGGAGCCATCATGGTCTTGTTCTTGTAGCCCTGGCGGACGAGCTTCATTATCTTGTCGTTAATCGGCGGGAAGTCCTTGGAGCGGCCGCAGTTACCCATGTAGTTTGTGTCGTTATACAGCGAGAACACGGCACCGAAGAACTGCGGGTACTGGGTGGCGTTGACCTCGAGCCATTCCCAACGGTCACGGGTGGTCTGATTGACCCGCTTTATACACTCAAAATAGGTGTCCCAATCCCACTTTACACCCATCTTCTCCTCTACCCAAGCGATGCAC
>OIEG01001043.1_pt1 | contig 10351 bp, 10 predicted proteins | sample 1581751 | NCBI WGS metagenome assembly OIEG01 (sample SAMN01760950, study PRJEB22395) | human gut metagenome | reverse complement strand
CTCTTTATAAAAATGGCATGGAAAGAATTAATAATGATGCTCTTGCAACACTTACGATCTTAGTAGCGAGTTCAAGACCTGAAGATAAGGAAATTATGATGGAATTGATTAAAACGATTATTAAATAAAAAGAACTATTCAACTGAATAGTTCTATTATCACTAGTCTAAGTCTTCTCCTTGAGAAGCGATTACTTTTTTATACCAATAGAATGAATCTTTTTTACTTCTTGCCATTGTTCCTGTTCCATCATCATGTTTATCAACATAAATGAAACCATAACGTTTTCTCATTTCACCAGTTCCAGCAGAAACTAAATCAATACATCCCCAAGTTGTATAACCAATAAGGTCTACACCATTTTCAATAGCTTTTGCCATTTCTTCGATATGGGCACGGTAATATTCAATACGATAATTATCATGAATACTTCCATCTTCTTCTACAGTATCATAAGCACCTAAACCATTTTCTACGACCATTAATGGTTTTTCATAACGATCATAAATCATTTCTAAATAATATTTTAACCCTTTAGGATCAAGTGCCCATCCCCAATCAGAATATTCTAAGTATGGATTACGTACACCAAATGACATATTACCACTTACTGTATCATCATTTTTATGAGTAGTAACAGCTTGTGACATGTAATAAGAGAAAGTATATATATCAACTGTACCTTTTTTAAGTTCTTCTAAATCTTGTTCCGTAATGTCTAATTGAACATTATGTTCTTTCCATAAACGTTTTGTAAATGTTGGATATTTACCTTTACATTGAACATCTCCACAATAGAAGATTCCTTTTTCCCATTTAGAACGATTAAATAAGATATCTTCTGGATCAGATGTTAATGGATAATAAGTAATACCACAAATCATACATCCTATTTTATTTTCAGGATCAATTTGATGCCCAATTTGTACTGCTCTTGCACTTGCCACAAATTGGTAATGTAAATGTTGATAAGCTTCTTGATATGCTTCATCACTGGCATTATCTGGTAAGAAATTGATTGTATTATTGATTTCATTGAATGTTAACCAGTATTTAACAAGCCCTTTGTATTCATTAAAGATTGTTGTTACATATTTTTCATAAAGAGCAATATATTTACGATCTAACCAATCTCCATATTTTTCTTCTAAAACAAGTGGTGTATCAAAATGCCAGATAGAAACAAGTGGTTCAATACCTGCATTTCTAAGTTCTGTAAATACATTTCGATAGAAATCTAAACCTGCTTGATTTGGTTTTTCTTCTTCTCCTGTTGGATAAATTCTTGACCAAGAAATTGATAATCTAAACATCTTGAATCCCATTTCTTTAAGTAAAGCAATGTCTTCTTTGTAATGATGATAAAAATCAATACCATCATGGTTTGGATAAAGTTCATCATCAAATACCGCAAAATGAGCTCCTTCTGGTAATTTAAATCCATGGTTAGGTAACTTTTGTTTATTCCCATCCTTATCAATAAAAGTAACCATACGTGGTGTATTAACGGTTCCACCAGTTGTTACATCTGTACGTGCCATTCCACGTCCGTCTACGTTCCAAGCACCTTCACATTGATTGGCAGCAACTGCGCCACCCCAATAAAAATCTTCACTAAATTTCATTGATCTTCCTCCTTAAATTATTTCTATTATAAAATATTTTTATGTCTTATGTATTAAATTTTCATTTTTTGATTAGCATTCAAAATAATAAATACAATAATTGAAGTTACCGTTGATAATAAAACAATAAATGATATATTTGCTTTAATTATAATCATCGCAGCAATAGAAGTTCCAAGTGCTTGTCCTAATTGAATTCCAGAACTATTTAGAGAAATCATTAAACTAGATTTATTTTGCGTAACAATCGTAATCGCTGTATTAATTTGTAAGCCTATAAACCAGCCATTAACCATCCATAGACAAATCATAACTAATTGAATGACAAAAGAAGTATTCGTCATAAATATAATGAATGATAAACAAACTTGTAGGAAAGATCCTCCTACTAATGACTTATAAAACCCAAATCTATCGCAAAAAAAGCCTCCTATTAAATTTCCAATAAAACTACTTAATCCAATAATCATTAAAAAGACACTTGTATATCCTTCAAAATATGAAAATTGATGAATGATATATGGTGTTAAATATGTATAAATTGCCCCATACCCTATAAATGTCACAATAGATGAAATATGTACAAGTAACACCTTTCTTTCTTTTAAAAATTGTAATTCTAATTTTAAATTCACTTCTTTTTGATGCGTTCCTTTTGGCAAATAGGAAATAAAATAGGCAAGTGAAAGTAACATAATAAAAATCAAACCCAAAAAGACAAATTTCCACGAATAAAGTGCTACCAATTCACGTGTAAGTGGGACTCCAACCATTAAAGCAGCTGCTACTCCAGCAATTAATAACGATAAATTTTTCCCAACTTTCTCTTTTGGTGAAAGTGAAGCAAATCGTATTATGATGAAAGCTATTGGTAAAACTCAAAAAAACTATCCCTCTATTAAGTTTCATCTTTACAGTGGAAATGCTCAATATGTTGAAGAACAACTTGATCAAGGAATTTTTGATTTAGGAATTGTCACCGATCCTGTCGATTTATCAAAGTATGATTATCTTAAATTACCGACTCTTGATACGTGGGGTGTTCTCATGAAAAAAGACAGCGAACTAGCCAAACTTGATACAATCTCACCTAAAGATTTGTTAGATAAGCCGATGATTATTTCTAATCAAGAAATGGTAAAAAATGGTATTAGTGGTTGGCTTGGTGGTAATCAAAGAGCTTTAAATGTTGTAACAACTTATAATTTATTTTATAACGCTATGCTTATGTGTGAAGAAAGGTGCAAATGTACCGGATATCGGTTTAACACCTGTTCGACAGGGTTATGTTTTAACTTTAAAAAATCTTCATAATGAATCAGATGAAAGTTCTATTTGTTTTAAACCATTACATCCACCTCTTACTTTAAGAAGTCATATTGTTTGGAAAAAGTATAAAGTTTTTCCTAAAGCTATTGAAATCTTTTTAGAAATACTCAATGAAGAAATTAAAAAAAAGCAGTAGTTGAAATGAAAATATTTCATTACTGCTTTTTTAGTTATTTATTGTTTCTTTAAGCCAACCTACAAATTCATCCATGCCTTCACCGCTTTTAGCGCTGACACAAATAATCTTTGCGTTTGGATTTAAGTTTTTGATATTTTCCTTAGCTTTTTCAATATCAAAATCAAAATAATCTAATGTATCCATTTTAGAAATCAAAACAAGATCACAAACACTAAACATTAAAGGATACTTTAATGGTTTATCGTCCCCTTCAGGAACCGATAAAATCATAAGATTTTTATGTGCTCCTGTATCAAATTCTGCTGGGCATACAAGATTTCCAATATTTTCTAGAAAAAGAAGATCAAAATCATCGACCCCAAATTCATCAATTGCTTTTGTCGTCATTTCTGCATCAATATGACATAAACCCCCATTGTGAATTTGAATAGAAGGTACTCCTGTTTTATCCGCTACTTTTTGAGCATCAAGAGAAGTTTCAATATCAACATCCATAACACCTATTTTATATTGATCTTTGATTCTATTGATGACATCTGAAAGAAGGGTTGTTTTTCCAGAACCTGGCGAAGACATGACATTGAGCATCGTTACTTTTTTCTTTGATAATCTTTCACGAAGTTCATTCGCTGCAAGATTGTTGGTATTGAAGACATTTTCATGGACTTCTATAACTCTTACTTTTGCCATCTATTTTCCCTCCCATTCTTTCATTTTTTCTTTTAAATAATTGATCCAAGGTTCAAATCCTTCATCTTTTTTAGCGGAGATATAAAAGATTTGTGCTTTTGGATTTAAAGTATGAATTCTTTTTTCAACTAATTCTTTATCAAAATCAAAAACCGCTAAAGCATCTACTTTATTAATTAAAACAACATCTGATACCGTATAAACAAGTGGATATTTCGCAGGTTTATCATCTCCTTCAGGAACCGATAAGATCGTTATATTGATTCCTGCACCGGTATCAAATTCTGCCGGACATACAAGATTTCCAACATTTTCAATGAAAATAAGATCAACATCATCAATCCCCATTTCATTTAATCCTTGCTGTGTCATAGCCGCATCCATGTGACACATTCCACCTGTATGAAGTTGAATTGCTTTAGCGCCCACTTCTTCAATGGTTTGAGCATCAACACTGGCATCAATATCACATTCCATAACACCGACACGACAAGTATCTTTTAATCTTTCAATGATTCGAAGAAGTGTTGTAGTTTTTCCTGAGCCTGGTGAGGACATCACATTAATCATTAATTTTCCTTGTTTTTTAAATTCATCACGTATTTTATCTGCAGTGACTTCATTCTCTTTAAAGATATTTTGTTTAAGTTCCACTATCTTCATAAATACCAATCTCCTTAATATTAAACTCATTTCCTTTGAGTAAATAAGTATGTTCACTATGGCAATAAGGACATGTTTTCCCATAATCAATGGTTCTATATTGTCCTTTACAATCTTCACAATAAGTAATAGCTTTTAATGTTTCAATATAGATTTTTGCATGTTCTGTCACTGCTTCTTTTTTTCTTGCCCAATTCCAACAATCTACTAATTGATCGTGAATGACACCAGAAACTTCTCCAATCTCTAGTGTCACATAATCTATTTTTTTTACATTGTTTTCTTCAGCAACTTTTTTTACATCTCTTACAACATAAAAGGTTACTCCTAATTCATGCATCTTAATGTTCTACCTTTTTCTTTAAAATAATATTTTTTACACGTTTTAATTGATAAGGAATAATTGCTTTAAATTTATCTTCAGCTACTGTCATTGTTGAACATTCAGGATGATCACGATGTAATTTAATAGCATCAAAATCACATTTTGTTGTACAAATACCACAACCAATACATTTATTAGCATCAACAATCGTTGCACCACAGCCTAAACATCTTGATGTTTCTTTTTTAATTTGTTCCTCAGTAAGTGTTAAGACATAATTTTTAAATTTATCTGTAACCTTATCGTTAACACCTTCTACTTGTTTAGGCCCTCGATCATAGCTTTCTACTAAAATATCAGCTGTATCAAGTGGTTTAAACTCCCAACGATTACGTCCTGTTTCCATATGTCCATGATGAACGTAACGATGTAAAGATTCAGCAGCAATCTTACCTTGAGCAATTGCGTCAATAGCGAATTTAGGTCCTGTATAAACATCTCCACCCGCAAAAATATCTTCAACACTTGATTGGAAAGTGACTTTATTTAATTCAATAGCTGGTCCATTAAATTTCACATCTTCCCCTTTTAATAAATCTCCCCAAACACTACGTTGACCAATGGCAAAGATCACACGATCACAAGCAACTGTAACTGTGGTATTTTCATCATATACTGGCGCAAATTTACCTTCATCATTAAATACGGAAACACATTTTTTGAAAACAATCGCACTTACTTTACCATTTGTTTCAATAATTTCTTGAGGTCCCCATCCACAATGAATTGTTACTCCATCTTCTTTAGCTTCTCTTATTTCTTCATTAGAAGCTGGCATATCTACTTCTTGTTCTAAACAGAATTGTTGTACTTGACTTGCTTTGTTTCTTGATGATACACGAGAAGCATCGATGGCCACATTTCCACCACCAACGACAACAACTTTACCATCAAATGGTGTATTTCCACAGTTAGATTCATGTAAATAATCAATCGCCGTCATAATTCCATTTGCATCAATGTTTTTAATATCAGGTAAGCTACCTGCACTACATCCAATGGCAATATAGAAAGCTTTGTATCCTTGATCTCTTAATTGTTGAATTGTAATATCTTTTCCTACTTCAATTCCTGTTTTGATTTCTACACCCATTTCTTTTGCAACATCAATTTCAGCATCTAACAAATCTTTTTCTAATTTATAAGATGGAATACCGTAACGTAACATTCCTCCAGGATGTTCATTTTTTTCAAAAACTGTAGGACGATATCCTGTTTGTGCAAGATAGAAAGCCGCTGTTAAACCAGCAGGTCCACCACCAATAATCGCAATCTTTTCATCAAAATGATCCATATGAATACTTGCTGGAATAACAACCGGTGGTATATATCTTGTATCCGCATTTAAATCTTGTTCAGCAATAAATCTTTTAATTCCATCAATTGATAGGGCTTCATCAATTTTACCACGTGTACAAGCATCTTCACATCTTCTATTACATATTGCGCCACATACTGCTGGAAATGGATTTTGTTTTTTAATTAAAGCTAAAGCATCTTGATACCTTCCTTGAGAGGCCATTTTAATATATCCTTGAACCGCAATATGGGCTGGACAAGCACTTTTACAAGGGGCCGTTCCTGTTTCATGGGTATTGATTCTATTATTATCACGATAATTAAAATCGTATTTTTCTGGTCCCCATTTAACTGCATCTGGTAATTCTTGTTTTGGATATTGGACCTCTGTACCATCTTTTTTACATAATTTTTGTCCTAAACGTACAGCTCCTGCTGGACAGTATTCCACACATCTTCCACAAGCCACACATTTATCTTTTTCTACATGGGCTACATAAGCAGAACGAGACATATTTGGGGTATTAAATAATTGTGATGTTCTTAAGGCATTACAAATTTCCACATTACAGTTACAAATACCAAAAATTTTATTTTCTCCATCAATATTTGTAATTTGATGAACAAAACCATTATCCTCTGCTCGTTTTAAAATAGCCAGGGCTTCTTCTTTAGTAATATCATGTCCTTTACCTGTTTCTCTACAATAATCCGCAAAGTCACCAACACCAATACACCAACCAAAATCATCATCAGCACATCCATCATCAATAGCTTTTCTTGAAGCACGGCAAGAACATCTTCCTACACCAATTTTCCCTTCATATTTTTCTAACCAATAAGAAAGTTTTTCAATATCAATAGCTTCATTTTCCATTGAAATAGCTTTTTCTACAGGAATAACATGCATTCCTACTCCTGCCCCTCCAGGTGGAACCATTTGTGTAATACCAGCAAGAGGAATATAAGTCATACGTTCAAAAAATGCCGCGACATCAGGATGATCTTCTAGACGAGGATTTGAACGATCTGATAATTCTTCCATATTAAATAATTCAGCACTTCCCGGTACAAACATTGGAAGAATATATCTTCTTTCACTTTGTGGTGCTGTACGCCCATGATGATCATAATGATAACCATAATCATATTCTAATAAACCTAAATAACTCATTTCATCTAAAGTTTTTTGAAAGTGATCTTCTTGATCTTTTGAAACCTTACATAAGTCACATAATTCTTTAAATGTATAAGGAGTACGTTTTTTCATTGCTAAAGCGATATCAGCCATTTCATCACTAACAATTTCAGCAAGTCCCCAATATTCAGGATCTTCAACTTTAACACCACCGAAAATATGTCCGGCAACATCTGTAATCTTTCTACCTAATTTAACGATTTTCTCTCTTGGTGGATTGTCATGCTTATGATTTGCATTCCATTCCTCATATTTTTTCATACTCATTTGTATTTCCTTCTCCTTTTAATAACTTTTTAACCAAAAATACATTATAGATTAATTATACATTAATAATTTTATGAATGTATTTTTTAAGAAACATTTGTTGAAAAAAAAGTGATTTTTTCACATAAATTTAAACATTTTGTTTCTTTTACCTAAAAATAAAAGGAGACTTTTAATTTCCTAGCTATTATCTTTCTTTGCTTTTCTATCAGCGATAATATCCGAAATATCAAATGGTACTTCATCATCTTCTTGCTCATAGATATTTAAAAACGGAACATCTTCTACAGTTCTAATTGGAAATTCTGATTTAGCTGTAACATCTTTTAAATCACATTCAACAACTCCAATATACATTAATGGAATAACTTTTCTTTCACTCAATGGTTTGATTTCTCGATTGTTACATGTATAAAGTAAATTATAGCCCTTTTCCCATGTTTCAGGGTCATCTTTATAATCTAATATCTTATCTTACCTTTTGTGATGACACAACGATAATCATGACCATGCCCTTTATATTTCTTATCAGGAAAATCATTAAAGATACTAAATTCCACACACACTCTTGAATCTTTTTTTAATAATTCAACTTTCTTTCCTATTTTCATAAAATGTGTATACACATTCAAGTGTATATCCGTCATTTCAAAGCCAAAACTCATTGGTACAACATAAGGAAACCATCTTCACCATTCATCCCTACATTGACAATCGTCATTTCTTGAAGCATCGCTTCTATTAATTTATAATCGACTACTTCTCTTTCAAATCGTCTCATTTCATTCACCTCAAATGCACTATACTTTGTTTTATTTCTATTTCAAATACCTTTCACTTTATGAAAAATATCTTATAATATTTTGAAGTAGCTTATGAATACTTAAAAACCCTATTATCAAAATAATCCATTTGATTTAACAGATGAATCATATACATTGTTTATTCACAAATAAAAATGAAGAAGATATTCAACATCTTCTTCAAAAAATGAATCTTTCTAATTATACAATTTTAATTCAATTAGATATGGAAAATTATTCTTTTGAATATTTACATACATCATCAAATAAAGAATATGAATTCTTTTATTATAATGACTTTGATGATTATGAAGATGAAATTGAATCTAGTAGTTCTACTTGGGTTGATAGGGTGTTATCAACCCAATAGGTTTTTACTTAAATTGATAAATATTTTCATCTAAATATTCACTGCTTTTTTGAACTTCTTCATTAATATAGTCTAGCCCATATTTTTCTATAACAGTAGAAAGTTTAGAAAATAAATTTGTTCCTAAACCTAATTTATTACCATAGATTTTAAATCCCATAGCCGCAAGAGTCGTAGGATACATATCCATATGTGTAAATTGTCTATTTTTGATTTGTGTTGTCTCTATTTTAGAATTAATAAAACAATTATAGGTTGTTCTTTGGTAAGTAGAAGGTATATCTTTTATATACGACTGTGCCATTGTAGGATGATCTCCGACTAATACAATTGTTGTATTAGTGTACCATTCTTGTTCTTGGCACCATTTAATAAAATTAGAAACTTGCTTAGATTGACAAGCATAGATATTTTCATATTGATTTTTATATGTATTAGGACAGTTCGAGCAAGTAAAGCCATCTGGTGTATGACAATCAATTGTCGTTAAAGTAAAATTAAATTTGTTTTGAGTTGATCCTAATTTTGTAAGTTCTTCTTTCGCAAATTCAAATAATTGATAATCATTAAAACCCCATTTATTTATGTTTTTACCTTGATAAGAATACATTTTCTTTAAAGTATCATAATCATAAATCCTATCATATCCATGTTGTAGAAATAATTTATCTGTTCCAGCAAATTCTTTTTGAGAACCTATCATTAATTCTTGTATATAACCTTGTTCATGTAAAAAATCACTTAATGTCTTAGCACCTGGCATAAATGCATCCTGTTGATCCATATCATTTGCGACATCAACTTTTAATGGCAAACCTGTTAATTGTGCTGTCATTGAAGCAATTGTCCAGGTTGTTCCTGTAAAAGGAAGCGCACCACCTAATTTATCTGTATTAGAAAAGCTTATATTTTCTTTAGCAAGTTGAGTAAGTTCTGGTAAACAGTTAACATCTTTGATACCACCATTTTCAGTGTCCATAAAACTATTTTCTATCGATTCTAAATAAATATAGATAAGATTATTTGAGCTTTCAGAAGTAATCTGAATATCCTGTGGATTTTGGTAAATGATAGAACTGTCGCCAATGTATTCAGATGATTTTTTTGTTTTTGCTTTCTTTTTATTATATATAGTTGTTTTTTGATTTTTATAATCTAAATAATTAATAATATCATAACGTGAATTCGTATAGAAAACATTTAATAACAAAGTAGAAACCACAAAAATTGAACAAGTTATTTTTAATAATTTTAAAATCTTACCATTCAGCTTTTTATGTAAAAATAAAAGAAAACAAAAAGAAATAACAATAATAAAAAGTGTTGGAATCAGTGCCTTTAAGATAAAAGAATAAATTAAAGATGTATCTGTACCACTTGTTGGTGAAAGAAGTGTAAAAAGTATTTCTTGAATTTTAACATTTCCAAAATTATTGTAGATCCACCTATTTATAAACAATAAAAAAATGTTTAGAAACAAGAAGAACATCATAATGAATACTAAAAACTTATTTTTTCTTGTCATATATTCCCTCCATATAGAAAATATAATATCAGACAAATATAAACAGAGTGTTAATAAA
>OIEG01001042.1_pt1 | contig 10353 bp, 11 predicted proteins | sample 1581751 | NCBI WGS metagenome assembly OIEG01 (sample SAMN01760950, study PRJEB22395) | human gut metagenome | reverse complement strand
CCGATACGCTTAAATAGTCGGCAGGGCGTTTGCGTGTGACTGCCTTTTGCGTAATTGCGCATATGTATTTGTACCGTTCGTCGGCAATAATCATCTCACGGTCAACGTTTTTCGAGGTGTGAATTTCGTCAACGTGCAGGTTGATGTGTGCCTTCTGATTGTCGGTGAAATTGTAGTGATTCCACGTTACCTTGTCGCCCTCAAAAAGCTTTACAGCCGTCCAGCGTTTTCTGTGGTAGCTGTGCTGTTTTATGCCCTCAAGTGCATCCTCAATTTCACGCAGGATTCTGTCAACCTCGTAGGAGTAAATGTTCTTTACGGGCACGTATTTTCCCTTGTCGTAAAGCTGTACTACCTTTTCAACAAGCTTGTCGATACCCGTATTTTTGCTTGCTGAAATCGGCACAATCGGTATGCCGAGCTGTTTTTCAAGGTACGGTATGTCGATTTTGTCGCCGTTTTTTTCAAGCAAATCGCACATATTCAGCGCAATTACAATCGGCCTTGCAAGCTCTGCAAGCTGAGTGGTCAGATAGAGGTTGCGCTCAAGGTTTGTTGCGTCGATTATGTCAATTATAACATCGGGGTCGTCGTTTAAAAGGCAGTTTCGTGTTACGATTTCCTCGGGAGTGTAGGGCGACAGCGAGTAAATACCCGGCAAATCCACAACCTCAATATCACGTCCGAGCGAGTTTCGTACCTTGCCCGACTTTTTTTCAACAGTAACGCCCGGCCAGTTGCCGACATACTGCTTGCTTCCCGTAAGCTGGTTAAAAAGCGTTGTTTTTCCGCAGTTCGGGTTACCTGCAAGCACGACGTTTATCGTTTTGTTTTTGTCCTGATTACCTTCCATATATATCAATCCTCAAGGAAAATTTCTTTTGCTTCGCTCACACGCAGGCTTAGCTCATACCCTCTCACAATTATGACAATCGGGTCGCCGAACGGTGCGGTTTTCAGCTTTTTCACCGTTGCTCCCGGTGTGATTCCCATATCAATTATACGCCTGCGCAGTGCGCCCGACGAGCCGAGGCGTGAAACAACGCCTGTCTGACCGAGCTTTAAATCGTCAAGAGTTTTCATAAAATTACCTCTTTGCAGTTAGTTTAATCTAACTATATGATACCACCATTGGAAATAAAATGCAACAATATCCGACAAAAGAGTGGAAATCGGTTTATATGTATGGTAGAATGATATTGTCAGTTAGAAGTGTGGAAGTAATGGTCGGTCGAGTGCCTCGACAGGCAATTTGAGTTGATAAGTCGTATATTTGGGTAAAAACGGTTGCCCGAATTATTGATGCATATTGACGTAGGGGACGTGTAGGAACCCGTCCCCTACGAAATTAATACAAATGTTTCATATATAGCCGTAGGGGACGGCTTCCCAGACGTCCCTATGTATAAATTGTTTCACAATTTATACATTATGGCGAACATAGTTCGCCACTACAAAATACTTATTACTTACAATAATTAAGGAGTACGCTATGAAAAAAATTATCTTTACCATTATACGCAGTATCCTTGCAATACTTGCAGTAATTCTTGCAGGTTTTTTGGTTGTACCTATGGGACAGGGAATAATAAATATCGGAAATATTACTGGAACGGCACTTTGCGTGTGGATTTTCTGCGTGAGCGTTGCACCGATTCACAGGGCGATAAGAAAATTTTTCTGCCGTCATAAATTCACAAAATTTCTCTACCGTTTTGTAAACGTCTGCTTTATCATATTTGCAGTTTACGGCACGGTTGTGACGTCCCTTATGACGTGGGCGGCGTTGCAGACTCCGAGTGAGAATGCAACGGTTGTAGTGCTCGGCGCACAGGTAAAGCCTTGGGGACCGTCGGCTGTTTTAAACGGCAGAATAAGCGGAGCACAGAGGTATCTTGAAGAGCACGAGAATGCAAACGCAGTACTTTCGGGCGGACAGGGAAACGACGAGCCGACAAGCGAGGCTCAGTGTATGTACGATACTTTAACAAAGCGTGGCATAGACGAAAACAGGCTTTATATGGAGGACAAGTCCACCAACACTACAGAAAATATCGAAAATTCGGTGCAGGTGATAGAGGACAACAATCTTAACTCTGGCCTTGCAATTGCAACCGACTTTTATCATCAGCTCAGGGTGCGTATAATTATGAATCAGCTCGGAATAGAAGAAAATGTCGGAGCGGTGAACTCCGACACTTCAATTCTCTATCTTCCCGTTTTTACTGTCCGTGAATGGTTTGCCCTGCCGTATCAGGTTCTATTTCGGTAGCCACAACCTCGGCAACGCTGTTGAACGAGTCAAGGTGAACGCCGCTTTGGTGACGTGAGCTTGAAAATTCAAGCGGATAGGTTTCGTTGTTTACAACGTCAACAATGGGTGAACGCTTTGTTTCGCTGTTGCGTGACGGAAGCTCAATGGGATATTGTTCGTGTTTTTTATCTGACTTTTTACTCATAAATAAAACCACCTTTATGCTGAGGTGGTTTTATTTTTTGCATTTTAAGTTTAATTATACATTGTTTAATTTTGTTATTGAATAAGCCAACTGTAGTCCTTGCGACAGTCCAAAATATAATCAACATAGACAGTGTTATCTTGTATCTGAAACAGAACAATATATCGCTTTTCAACATACATTTTGTGATACTTGTTTTTCGGTACGTAAATTTCGTCAAAGAATGGAAAACGTTGCGGAAAACGAGCAAGGGAACGTAAAGCAATCATAATTCTTTTCTTTTGTATTTTTGCTGAATTGCTGTTGACCTGTGCAATGAAACGAATATGCATTCCCAACATTCTTTTTGCTTTGTCAGATACAACAACTTTATATTCTATGTCCTTATTCATACACTAAACCTCGTCAATAATATCATCAAGATATTTATCGAGTTCGTCAAGTGTACAATCTGTTCTTCCTGAAATTCGGTCTTCCTCAACAGAGAGTAATTCTTCTCTGAGTTTTAGCATCTTTTCACGTCTGTTGTAGGTTTCAATATCCATAACGAAACCTCCTTATGCTGCATAGTAATATTCTATACTAATTATATCTTTATTATGCTATAAAGTCAATGCGATTTTTAGTATTACAAGGCACTCGACTTACATACTTTCCGGACAGCTTATGTTGAACATTGTCAGTACGTTTTTGATTACAGCCCTTACGCAGTCGCAGAGCGCAAGCCTTGCCTGCATAAGTCCTTCTTCCTCGCCCTTTACACGGCAGGCGTTGTAGAACTTGTGGAACAGCGTTGCAAGCTGTGTTACGTAGCGTGTAATTTTTGTGGGGTCGTAGTCCTTTGCGGCACTGATAATCTCGCTTGTGTAGGAAGCAAGGTGATTGATAAGCTCACGCTCCTCGGGAGCAGTCAGCAGAGCAAGCTCCTCTGCGCTGCACTCACGTGGGTTGATTCCGTCCTTTGCAAGTGACTTGAAAATACTGCAAATTCTTGCGTGAGCATACTGAACGTAGTAAACGGGATTCTGATTGTCCTGACTTACAGCAAGGTCGAGGTCAAAATCCATCTGTGTGTTAGCCTCTCTTGTGTTGAACAGGAATCTTGCGCTGTCAACGGGCACTTCGTCAAGCAAATCTCCGAGCTGAATAGCCTTGCCTGTACGCTTACTCATTCTTACAAGCTCGCCGTTTCTTACAAGCTTTACAAGCTGCATAAGCACAACGTCAAGCTTGTCGCCGTTACAGCCGATAGCGTCCATTGCGCCCTTCATTCTCATAACGTGGCCGTGGTGGTCGGCACCCCAAACGTCAATGAGCGTTGTGAATCCTCTGTCAAATTTATTCTTGTGATATGCAATATCAGCAGTAAAGTAGGTGGGGTTGCCGTTCTGACGAATAAGCACGTCGTCCTTTAATTCAAGGTTGTCAATGTACTTCTGACTTTTGCCCTCTTTTAAAAGCTTTTCGGTAAGCACCTGCTTGTTCTTGTACCAGATTGCACCCTCATTTTCATATGTCAAGCCCTTTTCTGTGAGCAAATCAACAACAGCCTTTACTGCGCCGCTCTTGTGAAGCTCGCTTTCGAAGAACCACTTGTCGTAGAAGATTTTGTACTTCGCCATATCTTCCTGCATCTTCTTGATGTTCTTGGGAAGTGCAAAGCCGACGAGTGCGCTTTTGCGCTCCTCGCTTGAAGCATTTACAAGGCTGTCGCCGTTGAGGTCTGCGTATTCCTGTGCAAGCTCTGTAATATCAGCACCCTGATAGCCGTCCTCGGGAAATTCAATCTCGTCGCCCTTGAATATCTGAAGATAACGAGCCTCAAGCGAACAGCCGAACTTTTCAATCTGATTGCCTGCGTCGTTAACGTAGAACTCACGCCATACGCTGTAGCCTGCTTTGTCAAGCACAGCGGCAAGGCAGTCGCCGAGCGCACCGCCTCTTGCGTTGCCCATATGCATAGGTCCTGTCGGGTTTGCGGAAACGAACTCAACCATTACCTTTTCGCCGCCGCCGAATTCACTTCTTCCGTAATTTTCGGGGTCGCTCTGAATTTCCCTGATTACGTTTGAGTAAAACTCCGTTCCGAGGAAAAAGTTGATAAATCCGGGTCCTGCCGTTTCAAAGCGTTCGCACATTGTACCCTCAAGGTCAAGGTTAGCCGTTATAGCCTGAGCAATTTTGAACGGCGGCATTCTGAAAGATTTTGCGCCTGCCATTGCGGCGTTTGTGGCAAAGTCGCCGTGAGTTCTGTCGGCAGGAGTTTCAATTATAAACTGCGGAAGCTCCGCCTGCGGAAGCTCTCCGTTTTCTATTGCCTTGTTAATTGCATCTGTAATTGCCTTTTTAAGCATATTAACCGCTTTTGCGTAAGTGTCCATTTTAATCCTCATTCCTGTTATTTTTTTCTTCTACCGTTATTTTAAATCTGTTTTCGCTTACAAGGTCGGTGTTGAAGTCGAGCGTGTAGCTTACTTCAAGCGTGCCGCCCTTTTCGTTAAGCGTATTTTTCATAGTCTTTGTAAAAACGCCAATCATCAAATCACCTGCAACCGTCTGGTAAAGGCACTGATGACGTTTGCCCTTTTCGAGCATAAGTCGTGACTGCATTTCGCCCTTTCTGATGATAGTGACGATGTTGTCCTCAACTTTAATGAGGTTGTCGGAATATTTGTTCGGATTTTCCTCGTCATACTCCTTGTAGCCGATGTAGCAGTGATTTTTTTTCATCATATAATTGCCCGAGGTGAGCACCTCAACCCTGTCGGTTTCACCGTCAAGCGTTTGTTCTCCGATTATTGAAATCAGATATTTTTCCTTATCAGCCATATTTTTTACCTATTATTTAATATTGCTCAATGTCAATCTGCGTAACTCTGTGCTCCATATCACGTCCGAGGAAAAGTCCTGCAACGCTTTCAAAGCCGTCGGGTGTGTCGCTTACGTAGAATTCAGGATTCTTTTGTGTGCAGTCGTCATTGAGAAGCTTCTGTTCCTTTAAAATTTTAGCGGCATAAACAGCCGTTTCGTATCCCGAGTCAACAAGTGTAACATCCTCGCCCATAAAGTCGGAAATTGCGTCCCGTAAAAGCGGATAGTGCGTACAGCCCAGAATCAGCGTGTCGATTCCCTTGTCTTTAAGCTCCGACAGATAACGTCTTACAACAAGGCGCACAATCTGGTCGTCACGGCAGATTGTTCCGCTTTCGACAAGCGGAACAAAAAGCGCACAAGCCTGTTCATAAACCTTGAACTTCGGATTTAGCTTTTCAAGCCTTAGCTTGTAGCTGTGGCTTCCGATTGTTGCGGCTGTACCGATAATTCCGATTTTGCCGTTTTTCGTCTTGTGTGCGGCGGTAAAGGCGGTCGGGTTAACAACGCCTGTGTAGGGAACAGAGAGCTTTTTTTCAAGCTCGTCCCCTGCAACGGAGCTTACCGTACCGCAGGCGGCTACAACCATTTTTACGTTATTTTCAAGCAGGAACGACGTATCCTGAAATGCATATTTCTTAATTGTGTCACGGCTTCGGTTGCCGTAGGGGACTCTGCCCGTATCGCCGAAATATATGATTTTTTCGTTCGGAAGAACGTGCAAAAACTCCTTAACTGCGCTCAGTCCTCCGAGTCCGGAGTCGAAAACTCCGATTGCGTTTCGGGATGACATACTATAACCTTCTTTGTGTTGATATATACAAATTAAATAATAACATATTAAGTCGATTGTTGCAAGTCAAAATCAATTTATTTATTAGTCAAAACCTTTGACAAATGGTGTAATTAATTGTATAATGACAAACATAGACTAATCCGAGAGGAAGATTACGTTGGAATATAAAAAGGCATTTGATTTAATAGTAGGCAAAGTTGAAGCAGAGCTTGTCAAGACAGGCTATACAAAGCAGAAGGTTGCAACTGATAACGAGAACGAGCTTGTTGCGCTTTTTACAAGTGAAAATCTTGCATATTCTGTTGTGTACTTTAAGGACAAACAGCAGATGGTGCTTCGTTCCTGCACAATGACAGAGGACGGTCCCGACAATGAGTGGAAAACTCTTGCAACGTGGCTTTATGACGATGAATTTGCAGAGCAGAAGGATGCTGAGAGTATTGCAAACGACTTTGTAGAGGGCGTTTCGGGTGCAGTTGCAATCAAGCGTGCAAAGCAGGTAAAGCAGAAAAAGAAAAAGGACGACGACGGAACAGCTACGCCGAAATTCCTTGCAAAGCGTTTTGTAACATATTTCCCAGAATTGAGAGATGAAATCAAGAACGAAGAAGATTGCTACTTCCCGTTCAGAGGCGCAACCTTTGCTAAGGAGCATATTGTTCCCAAGGTTGCAACATATATCAAAAGAGCGTCAAAGCCCGAGCTTGAAAAGTTTGCAGGCGTGTTTAATTTGCAGTACGGCAACGGCGACGTTGACACACGCTCAATCATTACGGTTGTAATTTTAAACAGCCTTTCAGATGAAGAATTTGAAAGCCTTTTTGAATATTTTGACGACGACCTTAAAAAAGCGTCAAAGGCGGCTCGTAAATATAAGGGCAAGACAGTCAAGCCCGAAAAGCCGAAAAAGAGGAATGTTTCAAAGGCTACAAACCTAAAAAATTCCTGATATAAATGTTGACAAATATAAAATACGATATATAATAATATTAACGGTTGTCTTCGGGGCGGAGTGAAATTCTCCACCGGCGGTTATAGTCCGCGAACAAGCAATGCTTGCCGAGTCTGTGAAATTCAGACACCGACGGTTAAAGTCCGGATACGAGAAGAATCAGCTTTTGTTTCGCAGTTTTAATTGCGGAATATCTTGAGTTGTTTTATCGTAAAGCTTCGCAGATACTGCGGAGCTTTTTTTACATTATAGGAAATTACTCGGTTGCGCTCGGGCACAAAAGGCTTAAAATCAGCAGAAGCTGTCTTCACGAATTACGTGCCGAGGTACTCGGCTTTTTTACATTATTTTGATTTATTAGTAGAAGTCATATAGCAGAATCATATAAGAATTCTTGAAGAATTATTTTTTCACATAATATTCAAATTAATATTATAATTTTTCGTTGAAATCTTTTAGAATATGATATATAATGTATGTATATTATGTAAAGGAATGAAACTCAATGAAAAAGCATTTAGTAAAAATTCTTTCTCTTTGTTTTGCAGCAGTTCTTATGCTGTCGTTTATGACGTCAATTACGGCATTCGCAGCTGACGATGAATTGACTGTAAACTTTGATGCAAAGGTAAAAGTCGGCGATAAGATTAAATATACTTTGTATTTGAGCGATACAAAAGAAGACATTATTGGTTTTGAACTTCGTATGTTCTATGACCATAATTATTTAGAGCTTGATAAGGATTCGGTTAATTACGGAAAATTTGACGGCGTTATTCATAATCTCAATATTGAAGATAAAATTCCGATTAACTGGACAAACATCAGTACACCGGTTTCGTTTGCAAGTAAGGCTGAATTCCTCTCAATGGAATTCAAGGTGCTTCAAGGCGGAGAAACTGAAATTTCTCAGTTTGTTTCAGAAATGTACGGCGACGATATGACATATCTTAAGTCCTATAAGTGGACATACGACATCACTGTCAATGACAAACCTATTGTTGAGGACAAGACACCTGTAATCAGTGATGATAAGCAGACCCTTGAAAAGAATCAAGGCAGTTTCATCAACTATATTGACGGTATGGGCGAAGAGAATACCCCTAATAAGGATAATCACTCTGCTGTAGTAGGCGGTACACAGATTGCCACAGAATATGTTGATGTAACAAGATATGAAAATGTCAATTCAAACGGCACTTTTAATATGATGCCTATCATTGTAATAGTTGCTGTTGTAGTAGTTGTAGGTGCAATTATTGCAATTCTTATTATCAAGAAGCGTGATGATGCCAAAATCTCTGCTGAAAATGACAATAATATTGAAAATTAAAGCTTAATCAACAAAATCATCGAGCTAACTTTGTTAAAAATGCCAAAATTAAATTTTTATAATTTATTGAAATTTATTTTGATTTGTTATATAATTATCTAAAACCGATTAATTTAATATCGGAAAATAATTGGAGGAGATTAAAATGAAAAAGAAACTCGTTAGCCTTTTGCTTGCAGGCTCTGTTGTAGCTTCTATGGCTGCTATTGCTTCTGTAAGTGCATCGGCTATTATCGACGAAAACGGTTGCTATGCACCTGGCGACAACGTTGAAGCTACCTACAGATACTATTTCGCAATGCCCGAAGACTGGTACAGCTCAAATACTGATACTGCCGGTGTTTACTGGTGGTCCGGTACAGATCCCTGCGGTGCTGTTGACGGTACAGGCGGAACTTTAGCTTGGCCCGGTTATAAGGCTCAGAGAGGCGACCTTCCTAATCTTTATTACGTTGACTGCCCCACAGATGTTCCTACAATCGTTTGGAATAACTATGTTAACGGCGGTACAGATAAAGAAGCTCCTATTTACTTAGATGCTAAGCAGGCAAATGACGCTAAGATCGAAGGTTATTGTGACGGAGACAGTGATCTCTACGACACAGAATGGTTTGAAGAAATGTATGAGAGCTTTACAACAGATAAAGCTAAGCTCGGTGATTTTGCTGATAACTTCTTCTATGACCTTGTAAACTTTGATGAAGAAAACTTTGAAAGCTTTACTTTCAAAATGGATAATATGATTTATATTATTGATCCTGCAAAGACTTCTGAAAACTTTGAAGGTAAAAAGACATATGTTGCTGAATGGCATTTCTACTATGGTGACGGCTTCTATGGTACATATCCTACTAAAGAAGAGGCTGAGGAAAAGGGCACATTAAAGAATATCGCTGATGCTCCTGCAACTCCTGAGCAGCCTGCAACAACACCTACTAAGCCCGGCAACGTAGGTCCCTCTAATGACAAGCCCGGTCAGCCTTCAACAGACCCCGCTTCTTCAACAAAGCCCGTTTCAACTTCTGACACACTCGCTTCAACAGTATCAGGCGGCGCTGTTCAGACAGGCGAAGCTTCATACGCAGTTATTCTTCTCGTTGTTTTAGCTGCTGTATCCGGCGTTGTAATATTTACACGTAAGAAGTACAACTAATTATTTGATTAATAAATAATTGCTTTTAACAAAACGCTCCCTATCACTGGGAGCGTTTTGAGTTTGTAAGCTTAATGCACATAATTTGACATTATAATACCTTAAAAACTGCGTTAGTAACATTAATATACAAAAATTCTTCAAATAATTAGTAAATATGACACACCGAATTGGTGGATTTTTTCTTATAAATACTTGATTTTTATTTGCGATTATAATATAATATATATACCCGATATGATCGAAAATTGTAAATGGGAGGAAATTTAAATGTCCAAGAAAATTATAAGTCTTCTTCTCACGCTTATGCTGACAGTTTCTATGGTAGCAGTTGCTGCAGTAAGCGTTTCAGCAGAAGTTGACGAGCAGGGTAGATATACTCCCTCAGAAGGCGTTGAAGCAAACAGATATTACTTCTATATGCCTTCAGATTGGTATAATGACTGCGCTTTTGATGCCGGCATTTATTGGTGGCTTGGTTCAGACGCCCCGACTGCTTGGCCCGGTTACGGCGCACAGAACGGTGATGCTGATCAGGTATACTACTGCGATGTTCCTGTAAATTCTACAACAATTGTCTGGAACAACGGTTATGACGGCGGAGACGATTCAACAGACCCGAATTACGCTAAGGCTATCCAGACTGTAGATATTTCAAGCCAGTTCTATTCGGACGGTGACAGCGATATTTATGATTCAGCTTGGTTCTCCGAGATGGAAGACAGCTTCAACGGCGATAAGGCTGCTCTCGGAGCTTTTGCTGACAACTTCTTCTACGATGAAGAGTAT
>OIEG01001041.1_pt1 | contig 10356 bp, 6 predicted proteins | sample 1581751 | NCBI WGS metagenome assembly OIEG01 (sample SAMN01760950, study PRJEB22395) | human gut metagenome | reverse complement strand
GCCGCCATTGTCTGTTTCCCCGGCATCATGTACCGGGGCGGCGCGGAGCAGAAAATCCGCAAGTATCTGATTGACAACAACTTCATTGACTGCGTGATTCAGCTGCCGTCCAATCTGTTCTTTGGCACCTCCATTGCCACCTGCATCATGGTGATGAAGAAGGGCAAAAAGGATAACAAGGTTCTGTTCATTGATGCGACCAATGAGTGCATCAAAGTCACCAACAACAATAAGCTGACGCCGGAAAACATTGATAAGATCGTTGATACCTATGCAGGTCGTTTGGTAATCGACCATTTCTCCCATCTGGCCGAGTACAATGAAGTGGTAGAAAACGATTACAATCTTTCGGTTTCCACCTATGTGGAGGCTGAGGACACAAGAGAACAGATTGATATTCAGAAGCTGAACGCGGAGATCGAAGAAATCGTGGCGCGGGAAGATGCCTTGCGCGAAGCGATCCGCGCCATCGTCGCGGAGATTGAGGGCGGTGTGTGATGAGCAGATTAGAGGAATTGATTCAAGAGTACTGCCCGAATGGGGTGGAATATAAAGAACTTCAATCAGTGTTGAAAATAAAAAACGGAAAAGACTATAAATCGTTAGGTGCGGGTGATATTCCAGTATATGGCTCTGGCGGCATTATGACATACGTTGACTCCTATGTATATGACAAACCATCTGTCCTAATTCCAAGAAAAGGCTCAATTGATAAATTGTATTATGTTGACACTCCTTTTTGGAACGTCGACACCGTTTTCTACACGGAAATCAATGTGACAATAGTTTTGCCCCGTTATGTATTCCATTGCCTTTTGAGGGAACACCTTGAAAAGCTAAATACTGCAGGGGGCGTTCCCAGCCTTACTCAGAAGGTTCTCAATGTCGTAAAAATTCCCGTTCCCCCTCTCCCTGTGCAGGAAGAAATCGTGCGGATTCTGGACAGCTTTACACAGCTTACAGCGGAGCTGCAAGCGGAGCTGCAAGCGAGAAAGAAACAGTATGAGTATTATAGTTCTCATCTTTTGTGCTTTAGAGAAGACGATAATTGGCAACTTCTTGGAGAAATAGCTGAAATAACGGATTATGTTGCGAATGGTAGTTTTGCCAGTTTAAGAGAAAATGTTTCATATAAAAATGAACCGAATTATGCTGCCCTGATTCGAACTGCAGATTATTCTACAGGATTTAAATTAGAAAAAATGGTTTTCGTTGATGAACATGCCTACAATTTCCTGGCAAAATCAAAATTGTATGGTGGTGAGATAATTATTAACAATGTTGGAGCTGGCGTTGGAACGACTTTTCGGTGCCCCAATTTAGGTATTCCTATGAGTCTTGCTCCAAACTCTGTAATGGTGAAAACGAAAAACGATGGATTTTACTATTATTGGTTTAAAAGCAGATATGGGCAGGATGCCATTCAAAGAATCGTAGGCAAAAGCGCCATGCCAAAGTTTAACAAAACAGGTCTTAGATCGATTAGAGTTCCGGTTCCTTCAATAAAGGAACAAGAACGCATTGTAGCAATCCTCGACCGATTTGACACTCTCTGCAACGACCTTTCCTCTAACCTCCCCGCCGAAATCCAAGCCCGGCAGAAACAATACGAATACTACAGAGATAAGCTGCTGACCTTTCCACCATTGTCCTGAACAAGGAGGCGAACGCTGTGCCTTATTTCAACATCGTAGCGGAAACCAACGAAAACACGGTAGTCACCGAATACGAACCGGTCAAAGAACGCTCTGACACTTATCAGAGTGAAGCTGAACTGGAAAAAGAATTTATCCGGCTCCTTTGTGAACAGGGGTACGAATATTTACCCATTCACACCGAGGCCGATCTGATTCGGAACCTCCGCGCCAAGCTGGAGGAACTGAATCACTACCAGTTTTCTGATTCGGAATGGGAACGGTTCTTTTCGGATGTCCTTGCCAACAAGAATGAGGGAATCGTTGAGAAAACCCGCAGGGTACAAGAGGATTATGTACAGAATCTGACGCGCGATGACGGCATGACCCGGAACATCACGTTGATTGATAAAACCCATGTACATAACAATCGCCTGCAGGTTATCAATCAGTATGTCATGACACAGGAGCAGGGCGCAAGGCATGACAACCGCTACGATGTGACCATCCTTGTCAACGGTCTGCCTCTGGTGCATATTGAGTTGAAGCGCCGGGGTGTGCCGATTCGGGAGGCGTTCAACCAGATCGACCGCTATCAGCGGGACTCCTTCTGGGCGGGGTCCGGCCTGTTCGAGTATGTGCAGATTTTCGTCATCTCCAATGGGACAAACACCAAATACTACTCCAACTCCACCCGTTTCAACGCCATCAAGGATGCCAACTCCGGCAAAACCAAGAAACAGAAAACCAGCAACAGCTTTGAATTTACCTCCTTCTGGGCTGATGCAGGCAACAAGGTCATCCCGGATTTGATGGACTTTACCAGAACGTTCTTTGCAAGGCATACCATTCTGAATGTCCTGACAAAATACTGCGTTTTTACGGCAGAAAACATGCTGCTGGTGATGCGCCCTTATCAGATCACGGCTACAGAAAGAATCCTCAACCGAATCGAAATCGCGCATAATTACAAAAAGGCCGGTACCAAGGCCGCCGGTGGGTATATCTGGCACACCACAGGCTCCGGCAAGACGCTGACTTCCTTCAAGACCGCACGGCTGGCATCGCAGCTGCCTTATATCGATAAGGTGCTGTTTGTGGTGGACCGCAAGGATCTGGACTACCAGACTATGAAGGAATACGACCGCTTTGAAAAAGGGGCCGCCAACAGCAATACTTCAACGGCAATCCTGACAAAGCAGCTTGGTGACAGGAATTCCCGTATCATCATCACCACGATTCAGAAGCTCTCGACCTTTATCAAAAAGAACAAGGAACACCCTGTCTATACCAAACAGGTGGTTATTATCTTTGACGAATGCCACCGCAGCCAGTTTGGGGATATGCACACAGCGATTGCCGGTGGCGTTGATAAGAACGGGAAAAAGAAGATCGGCGCTTTCAAGAACTACTATATGTTCGGTTTTACCGGCACGCCCATCTTCTCTGCCAACGCAGGCCCCAAAACCAAGGCTATTCTCTATGCCACACAACAGACCTTTGGCGACCAGCTGCACGAGTACACCATCGTGGACGCCATCAACGACAAGAACGTCCTGCCGTTCCGTGTGGATTATATCAAGACCATGGATATGGATGAGGACATGGACGATGAGCTTGTCTATGACATCAATCGGGAAAAAGCCTTCATGGCTCCCCAGCGGATTTCCCTCGTCACACAATACATCCTGAACCATTTTGACCAGAAAACCTATCGCGGGGACAAGTCCTATTTCTTTAACCAGTTGACCAATATCTCCGATGTCGCCTCCGCAAAACACGGGGCGGTGGAGGAAATCAAAGCCAAGCAGCGAGTCAGCGGCTTCAACTCCATCTTTGCGGTTGCCTCTGTTCCCATGGCTATGAAGTATTACCGGGAGTTCCGCAAACAGATGGAGGAGGATCCGACAAAGAAACTGAAGGTCGCTGTGATTTACAGCTACGCCCCAAATGAGGAGGAAGCAGACGGCCTTCTGGGCGAAGAAAACTCCGAAGATACCTCTGCTTTGGATCAGACCTCCCGCGATTTTCTGGATGAAGCCATCATGGATTACAACATGATGTTCCACACCAACTATTCCACAGATGCCGACAGGTTCCAGAATTACTACAAGGATGTTTCCCTCCGCATGAAGAATAAGGAACTGGATCTCCTCATTGTTGTGAATATGTTCCTGACCGGCTTTGACGCGACAACGCTGAACACGCTTTGGGTTGACAAGAACCTCAAGATGCACGGCCTGATTCAGGCGTTCAGCCGCACCAACAGAATCCTCAACAGCGTGAAAACCTTCGGGAATATCGTCTGTTTCCGGAATCTCCAGAAGCGTGTTGACGAGGCCATCAGGCTGTTCGGAGACAGAAATGCCGGGGGCATCGTCCTGCTGCACAGTTTCAAAGACTATTACCTTGGCTACGAGAACAGCGAAGGAAAACACATGCCCGGTTATGTGGAAATGCTCAAGGAATTGGAGAGCAAATTCCCGCTTTCAGACCCGCGGATTGAGGGAGAACAAAACCAGAAAGACTTTATCCTGCTGTTCGGCGCAATTCTGAGAATGCGGAATCTGCTGGTTTCCTTTGATGACTTTGCGGGCAACGAGGGAATCTCGGAACGTGATTTACAGGATTACCTCGGCAGGTATCAGGACCTGAGAGAGGAATGGAAACGCAACCGCGACAAAGGCGACAGCAAGGATATTACCGATGACATCGTGTTTGAAGTGGAGCTTGTCAAACAAATCGAAATCAACATTGATTACATCCTCGCACTTGTACAGAAATATCATGATGAAAATTGCAAGGACAAAGAAATCCTTGTGACCATCCGAAAAGCCATCGATGCCAGCCCAAGCCTGAGAAGCAAGAAACAGTTGATTGAGGATTTCATTGCCAGAGTAAACGATACCGATGATGTTGTCTCTGATTGGAACGACTACGTTGTCAAACAGCGGGAAAGTGATTTGGGGGCAATCATCAAAGAAGAAAAACTCAAGGAGCAGGAAACCAGACAATTCATGGAGAATGCTTTCCGTGAGGGCGAGGTAAAGACTGTCGGTACGGACATTGATAAGATCCTGCCGCCTGTCAGCCGGTTTGGAGGCGGCGGCCGTGCCAAGAAAAAGCAGAGCGTCATTGAGAAGCTGAAAGGATTCTTCGAGAAGTACTTTGGCATTGGCGGCTCCACCAAATTCAGTTGATGGCAAAGCGTTTCCACAGCTGAAACCGCCGATATGGCCGCCTCCAAACGAGGCGTTCAGGGCTGCCATTGTCAGGCGGGGCACTCGGATAAACAACCTTGCGACGGTCTCTGGAAAACTAAAAAGAAAGGCAGTGCGCATGCCCGGAGCAGGGTGTATTTCTAATACAAGTATTCTTTTTTCAATCTTGTAAAATCTCCCGCATGCAATTTGGTTTATTCTACCAATGGTCATGCGGGAGATTATCATTTCATTTCGATTTCAGTTACATAGCCACAATTTCATAGGTTCCAAATCTCCTCAAGAGATTATGGCAGGGGGCAGACAGTGCAAAAAACTGTCTGCCCTCTTTTTTTGTCGATTTCTGCCGATTCGACAAAGGATTTGTCGGTTTTTCCCGATTCGTGGCCCTCCTGTTTTTCACTCGGTGATAAGTGAAACCATAAAGGAGGTTTATCGAAATGTCGAAAAAGCGAAACGGAAATTCCTTCTGGAGCAATGGGCCTGATTCCGAATTGATTGCACGTTTTACTGGATTCTTGAAGCAGGTCCTGCTTAACGAAAGATCAACATATCTAAAGAATCTAAAGAAAAAGGAGTTGAACGAATGTTCATTTGAGGAACTGGAAGAAAAAGGACAGTTTCAAAAACAGTTTGCCGTGGACGAAATAGAAAACATTCTGATGTGGGAGGCTATCAGAAACTACATAAGCCTTCTGTATCCAAGAGAGTGCGAGGTAATCATCTGTCTGTTTATTCACAGAATGACTGCGCGTGAGACAGCATCCAAACTTGGATTGAGCGAAAAGACTGTAAGCTATTACAAAATGACGGCATTAAAGAAAATCTGTAAAGCACTGGGGGACACAAACCAATGAGCAGCTTTCGCAAAACTCTGATGGAAGCAAAAGAAGGCAATCAAGATTCTATCGTTGCACTCTATAATCAGTATCGTCCTTTGATGAACCATTTGAGCTATCACGATGGGATATATGACGAGGATCTGTTTCAGGTTCTCTCTATCGCATTCCTTACGGCAATAAGCAAGTTTAAGCTGTAAGCCAACAGGCATCGTTTCGGTAGGGCGTACCGTATCATTCAGCCTGCCGTTACAACAGGCGATCCATGCCAGATGCGTCACAAAAAAGCGGAGAGAATACACATGGTGTTCTCTCCGCTTTTTTGATGCAGTGGACTGCCGTGGATTGTGTGGGATTTCCCATATAGGCATCAAAACTGATGCCCTTAACCGGCATTCGGGATAATTCATCCAAGTGCCTTCCCGTAGCGATCACTCGTTGAATTCCACCTTCATGCAATTTATTCAGTGATATTCTTGTACTCTCTGGAACTGCATTATGAGTATGAGAAACCAATGTCCCGTCCACATCAAAAAAACAGCTTTAACCATATTTCCTCCGCACATCCATTCCGGGCAATCGAATCTTATCCTTATCATGCTATCATACATTGCTGATTTTGAAAACACATTATCCCAAAATAATAGTATCTTTCCATTAACAACCAGAACAAAACAAATTATTTCAAAATTTTTTGTATAGACCCCAGAGTTTTTTGCTTTTCGCAAGTATATAACATATAGAGGACCAAATAAAGTCCTCCACTTTCCCTCAGAACCTTGAAAACTGAATATCCGCACCATCAACTACATAAAACGGACCTTGCTGCAACCCAAGGAGCGTCAGCACTTGCCCTCTGGCCCTTCGTAATATCATTTGATACCTAAGCAGTAGAAGCGCTCAGAGCGCCTTTATGACGGCGTGGGACACCGTTTACAGGCATTAGGGTCCGCGTATAATGATACACACCGCTGCAATACTCACAAGGAATTGGCGGTACTGCCTACAATGCGCAGGAAGTGGGAGCTGCCCCAGCAGCCGGGTTGATGGTGCGCCTCAATCCGGGAAGTAGTGTCGAACAGGATTTAATTCCAGATACTATGGCGGTCACTTGGTCATTGGCCCGGTGGCCGCCATCCATGTGGAATTAAAACCACAGGATTATTTGAAAGAGGGTGTCCAAAATCAGTAACAAGGGATTCAGTCAGCGCGACGCATATCGTATCATGCTGCGTAAATACCCGGACGTATTGAGCATTGACCAAATGTGCGAGATTCTGAAAATCAGCACCAAAACCGGGTACAAATTGATTCGGGACCAAAAGATCCCCGCGATGAAAATCGGACGATCGTATCGCATTCCCAAAGCGCACCTGTTTACCTATCTCCAGATCTGCAATAGACAGTGTCAAAGTCAGGAACGACAGCGTTGATTCTTTTCCCTGAATGCGGTAAGCTAAATCTGTCAACAGCAGAGTAATGTGGCCGCAGACATGAAGGAGGTTTTTTATCATGGTCGCAGGACATCTGCAAGAAAAAAACGGGATGTACTATGTGGTACTGACCTACCGAACCCCCGCTGGAAAAAGAAAGAGCAAATGGCAGGCAACGGGCCTGCCGGTGAAGGGGAATAAAAAACGGGCTGAGGCTATCATGCGTGAGCTTCAGGACAGTTTTGAACCTCCCGCCGACCCCAACGGCCCGCCATGCAGCAATATGTTATTTGCTGATTATCTAATACAGTGGCTGGAAATCGCCAAAGGAACTATCAAGCTGACAACCTATGCCAGCTACAAATCCTTGTCCGAAAGCACCATCATTCCTTATTTCCGCCAGCATAACATTACTCTTGGGACTCTGCGAGCAGTGGATATCCAATGCTTTTATCAGAAACAGTTGGAGCGTGTGAAACCGAATACGGTGATTCACTATCATGCGATTATCCATCGCGCTTTGAAATACGCTGTGAAAACTGACCTGATTGCCGTGAATCCCGCTGACAAAGTAGACCGCCCAAGAAAGAATGAGTTTACCGGCAGCTTTTACAGCAAAGAGGAGATGAACGCGCTGTTTGATGCAGTCAAAGGCTCCAAGGTGGAGATTCCCGTCCTTTTGGCAGCCTTCTACGGATTGCGCCGCAGCGAGGTAATTGGCCTGAAATGGGACGCCATCAACTTTGAACAGAATACCATCGAAATCAGACATACCGTTACCAGCATCAAAATGGACGGGAAGAAACAACTGGTTGAATCCGACACCACTAAGACCAAATCCAGCCAGCGTACCTTACCCCTTGTACCCTTGTTCCGGGAAAAACTGCTGGCTCTGCAACAAGAGCAGGAGGAAAACCGGCGTTTATGCGGAAGATGCTACAACAAGCAATATCTGGAGTACATCTGCGTGGATGCAATGGGAAATCTGCTCATGCCGGACTATGTCTCTAACTCTTTCAAACTGATCCTCCGTAACTTTGGTCTGAGGCCAATTCGATTTCACGACCTGCGTCATTCCTGTGCCAGCCTGTTGCTGGCAAATGGCGTTCCGATGAAACAGATTCAGGAGTGGCTTGGACACAGCGATTTTTCCACAACTGCCAATATTTATTCCCATCTGGATTACTCCTCCAAGATTTCCTCCGCAGAAGCCATGATGAATGGCCTTGGAATGGGTTCAAATCCGGGAAATGAGGCAAATTCTCTCCAAAATCAGCCAATTCTCTCCTGAGCATCTGGAAAGAGTGGTAATAAATGGAAGTTTTTGAAGTGATTTTGTACAAAAAAACGGCACAGCGCTCCAAAAAAGAACGCTGTACCGTAATTGGCGGAGCAGGTGGGAGTCGAACCCACGCGCCTCTCACGAGACCTAAAGCATTTCGAGTGCCTCCTCTTACGACCTCTTGAGTACTGCTCCCTATATAATCTCCAAAATCCTCTGAGAAAAAGGAGAGAATTTATGGAGAGAATTGCAAATGAAAAGATAAAATTTCCGCCGGATTTCAACGCTACAGCATCAAGTTTTGCAAAAGGCTTCCAAAAACCGGTTATGTTTTCGAGTGCTGCACCTTCGACCACTCGGACAACTCTCCGTGTATGTAATTCCGCATTTCTTCCAAAAACTTTTGGAAAGAACTGACGGAAAGAACAACAAAATATTCAATTTTCGAACCGGAGAAAACCCTGTATTTATGGGCTTTTTAAGCGGAGCAAACAGCCAACTCTACAAAAAATTTCGAGTCAGTCCCGTTATGACCGCTTCGATACGTTTTCATATTCGGCTAAAGCATGGAAAAACACGCTTTGCGCATACTATTTTATCGGTTTTGAAAGAAAAAGTCAAGCGTTTTTTGGCAAAAAGGTTGACATATACAGGGCAAAGCGGTTACAATAACTGTGTATTATGATGTTTAGACCTTTTGTTTTCGCACGGCTAAAGCTGTGCGGATATGACCCGGAAAGTGAGGATGCCGCTTTTGCGGCGAATGCTTATGGATATGAAAAAATGGATGCGCTGCGCTGCGGCGGTCGTTTTGAGCGTTTTGGTGGCGTTCAGCGCGACGGCGTGCTCGCAGCCGGCGAATATTGAATCAGGCGCCGTTTCGCAGGAATACCCGGTGACCGTGAACGAAGTGACGTTAAACGCAAAACCCCAGAAGGTGGCGGTACTCTCCGGCAGTTTGGCGGATGTGGTGTTGGCGATGGGGTACGAGACGAGCTTATCGCTTGCAAGCGACGACTGCACGCAGCCCGATTTACAGGTGCTGCCGAAGGTTTCCGCAACGGATGCGCAGAGTGTGATCTCTGCAGGTGTGGATCTCGTTTTGGCGGAGACGATGGACGACAGCGAAAAGCAGACGCTTGAAAACGCGGGCATTACGGTGCTCCTTTTGACGCGTGCGAAAAACCGCGAGGATTTTGAACGCCTGTACGCGCAGGTGGGCACGGCTTTGAACGGCGGCTCTACGGGCTATAATGTGGGCGTGAAGGCAGCGCAGAAGATTTTCTCTTCGCTCGACGACCTTTCGCGCTTGGCACCGGAGAGCAACACCGTGGTGACGGCGTGCTATATTTCGGATGTAAACGGATCTGCGGTGACGGGCGATGAGCTTGGCAGCGTGATGATGTCGTATATCGGTCTGACGAACATTTTTAAGGGCCTTACGGGCGGCACGTTCACGTTTGACGATTTGCGATTGAGCGACCCGACGATGATTTTCTGCTCAGAAGATGTGCGCGGGCAGATCATGCAGGACGCGCAGTACGCGAATCTTTCGGCGGTAAAAAACGGCCGTGTTTACGCCGTCGACCCGAATTATATGAGTTGGCAAGGCAAGACGGTGTACAACGCGTGCATCGACATGATGGGCCTTGCATACCCCGAATTGACGGAGGAAAACTCCGCTGCGCTGGAGCTGGATTCCGAGCTTTCGGAAGCGGAAGCGACGGCGAGTCCCTCGCCCGCGCCGGAATACACGGCGATCGAATCCGGCACGGAGGGCGACGATGTGTTCGCGATGCAGCAGCGCTTAGCGGAGCTTGGCTATCTGACGGTGGAATACACCGGCATGTATGGAGAAGTGACGATGGAGGCCGTAAAAGCGTTCCAGAAAGCGAACGGGCTTACGGCGACCGGCGAAGCAGATGCCGAGACGCTGACGGTGCTCTA
>OIEG01001025.1_pt1 | contig 10505 bp, 8 predicted proteins | sample 1581751 | NCBI WGS metagenome assembly OIEG01 (sample SAMN01760950, study PRJEB22395) | human gut metagenome | reverse complement strand
ATATGGCAGACGAAACAGCCGCCGCAGGTGATGAGGTGGACAAAAACTCTCAACGGCTCGGACTTTCCAAAAAAGCATATCAGGAATGGGACTATGTTCTTTCGCAGTCGGGTGTTGATATAAACAGCGTTCAGACCGGCTTTAAGTCAATGACAAATTCCATTGACGATGCGAAAAACGGCTCTGAAACAGCAACTAAAAAATTCACAGCACTTGGAATTTCAATGTCGGATTTAAAGACAATGAGCCGTGAGGATATTTTCGGCAAGGCGGTTGAGGGACTGCAAAACATCACTGACGATACAACAAAGGCGGCTCTTGCGAATGACTTGTTCGGCAAAAGCGGTCAGAACATTATGCCCCTTTTGAATGCTACTGCCGACAGCACACAAAACCTAAAAGACAAGGCACACGAGCTTGGTATGGTTATGTCTGATGAGGCGGTGCAGGCGGCTGTCGATTATACCGACAATATGGACACTCTGCAGAGAACCTTCACCGGTCTGAAAAATTCCATTATGGGCGATATCCTGCCCGGCTTTAATGACATTCTCTTAGGACTTACCGGACTTATGACAGGAGCAGACGGAGCGAAGGAACAGCTCCAGCTCGGCGCACAGGAGATTGTAACTTCCATATCGGGAATATTCCCACAGCTGACAGAAATTCTTTTGACGCTCGTCACTGCAATCGCAGGAGTAGCACCGTCAATCATTCAGGCACTCGTCACAGGAATTGCAGAAAATCTTCCCACCTTGGTAGAGTCAGCATCAAACATAATTCTTACATTTGTTTCAAGCATAATCCTTGCATTACCTCAAATAACCGAGGGTGCACTGCAGCTTGTAATGACTCTGACAAACGGCATAATTGAAAACTTGCCTTTACTCTTAACAGCCGCAATTCAGGTAATTGCAACTCTAATAACAGGCATAGCGGAATCGTTGCCGCAGCTGATTCCGTCAATGGTAGAGTGTGTTGTCACAATGGTACAAGGACTAATCGACAATCTTCCCTTACTCCTTGATGCCGCACTGCAGTTAATCACAGGACTTGCACAAGGACTTCTTGACGCACTTCCTGTTTTGATAGCCGCACTGCCCGATATTATCATCGGAATAGTAACCTTTCTGCTTGACTCAATTCCGCAGATTATTGATGCCGGAATAAAACTCCTCACTTCCCTTGTTGACGCTCTGCCGCAGATTATTACGGCAATCGTGAACGCAATACCGAAAATCATAAACGGCATAATCAACGCAGTTCTTAACGCAATACCGCAAATTATTCAAGCCGGTATAGACTTGCTGATAGCCTTAATAAGAGCCTTACCACAGATTATCACAACGATTGTGAAAGCAATTCCGCAGATAATATCGGGTATAGTTGATGCGTTAATCGGAAACATCGACAAAATCATTATGGCAGGTGTAGAGCTGTTCATCGCACTGATTGAAAATCTGCCGACTATCATTGTTGAGATTGTAAAGGCAGTTCCTCAGATTATCGCAGGCATTGTTAAGGCTTTCGGCTCGCTGATGGGCAAAATCGTTGAAATCGGCGGCAACATTGTAAAAGGTCTGTGGGACGGTATCTGCGGTCTTGCATCGTGGCTTTGGGAGCAGGTTTCCGGCTGGATTTCAGGCATCTGGGACGGAATTTGCAGCTTTTTCGGTATTCACTCTCCGTCAAAGGAAATGGCTTGGGTCGGCGAAATGCTCGTCAAAGGTCTTGCAGGCTCTATTGATGATAACGGTGACAAGGCTGTGAAAGCTGCTGAAAATATGAGCAGTGATATTTCTGATGTGATGAACACACTTTCTGACGATATGAAAACTGCGTTGCCTACCGATTTTTCGGTTGACGGTAATATTAAGAGTTCACTTGATTCTGTTAATTCGTCTATCGGTGGACAAGGTGGTTTATCTCTCATACTCAATATCACAAACTTCAATAACTACTCAAGCGAAGATATAAATCAGCTTACAAACGAAATTATGGAAACTGCAGGTCAGTTTGCCAAAAGGAAAGGTATGGTGTTTGCGTGAACTATTTTGAATACAACGGTGCTAAATCATCTGATATGGGTTTGCGTATCAAGAGCAAGAATGTTTATTCTTCTCCGAAGTTCGATTCGCAGTTCGTATCAGTACTGGGCAGAAACGGTGATTTGATTGTTTCAAACAACAGGTTTGAAAACATTCAGATAAGCTACAATGTTTTTCTGTCGGCAAAGTCCGTTGATGAGCTTGCAGAGAAATTGAGAAAAGTCAAAGCTTGGCTATATTCACAGCCGACAGGTTATCATAACCTTACAGACAGTTATGACAAGAAATTCTTCCGCAAGGCTGTGTTTGCATCTTTTCTTGATATTGAAGATGAATTAAATAAAATCGGTGTATTTACAATCAGCTTTAACTGCAAACCATTTAAATACAGCTTTGACGGCAATCTGCCACATTACATAAAAGGTGCAGTGGCTGATTTGTCTGATTTCAGCTTAATTTTCTGCAGAATGGACGGTTCAAACAGCGATAACAACTGGGGCAATCGTTGGAATCAGACTGTGGATTTAAAGCTCGGCAGTGAGAACAATATGTATATAATGGCTGAAAACTCCTGGGGTGACGGTAACTGGGGTATATATTCGCCCGCACAGCCAAACACAGTATATCTCAAGGTAAATGAAAACTGGAAAAAGGACAATGCTCGTTTTGCCGTTTTCATCTTCGGCAGTGGCGGTGAGCATTGGTGTTCAATGACGAATGTCGGCGGTGACATTTACAGTGCTGTTTTGCCGTCACCCTCATACACAACCCTTACAAATCCATATGTATTTGATAGCAAGCCGTATATCCGAGTATTTGGTAACGGTGACGGAAATCTTGCTATCGAAACGCAGAACGGCAGACAGCAGTGGAGTTTCAAAAATATTGATGAATACCTTGAAATTGACAGCGAACAGATGAACTTCTACAAGGATACTGTACTTAAAAATGATACAGTAACAGGAAGTGGATTTCCCACACTTGCTCCCGGCGAAAACAAATTCATTCTCGGCGGTGGGGTAACAAGTATTTCTGTATTTCCAAGGTGGTGTACGCTATGATCCCTATTCTTTACAAGGCAGATGCAGTTGATTTTTCAACATTTGGCATAGGCGCTTTATCCGAATGTACCTTATGCGAAGTAACAGAGGAGCGAAACGGTGCATTTGAATGTACGCTTAAATATCCTGTTTCGGGCATACTGTTTTCTGAACTTAAAAACGAACGGCTGATAAAAGCAAAACCTAACGATACATCAAAGGAACAGCTTTTCAGAATTTACCGTATTACAACACCGATAAACGGAATTGTCACAATTTACGCACAGCACATTTCCTATGACCTTTCAAATATAGCTGAGCTTATGTGGTCAAGCGCTTTGATTTCACCCTCACTTGCGATGAGCAGAGTTTTTACAAAAACAGCAACAACACACAATTTCAAATGCAGTACAGACTTTTCCTCTGCAAAGCCTTTTTCGGTTTCAAAGCCAATGAGCGTGAGAGCCTGTCTTGGCGGTGTTGAGGGTTCAATGCTCGACCTTTGGGGCGGTGAGTATGAATGGGATAATTTTAAAGTGATACTTCATTCAAAGCGTGGCAAGGATAACGGCGTTGTAATCGAGTACGGTAAAAATCTCACAGAAATGGAGCAGGACAATGATTTCACCGATGTATATACAGATATTCTGCCCTACGCAGTTTTCTCTGATGAAAGCACAGAAAAGGTTGTTACTCTGTCCGAGATTACTTTGCCTATTATCGACAACCCCACAAGACAGAAAACGCTGATAAAGGATTTCACAGAGTTTTTTGACGATAAGGCAAGCATAAACGAAAACAGCCTGCGTAATAAAGCAAAGAATTTCATAAAAGCAAATCCCCTCGGGGTTGAAACTCCGACACTTACCGTTGCCTTTGAGCCACTGTGGAAACAGCCTGAATACTCTGCAATTTTAGAAAGGGATTCCCTCTGCGATACGGTCACAATCAGACATTCTGCATTAGGCATCAAAGCAAAATCAAAGGTTATCAAAACCGTCTATGACGCTCTTGCAGAGAAGTATGTTTCAATCACTCTCGGCAGTGCAAAGTCAAATTTTGTAAACACAGTCGGTGATATTAAAACAGAGCTTTCAGAAGTAAAGACCAAGACGGAGCATTTTCCGCTCCTCATAAATACCGCAGTGAAAAACGCTACCTCACTCATTACAGGGCAGAACGGCGGATATGTTGTAATCAACACAAACAGCGTGAGCGGTCAGCCCTATGAACTTTTAATTCTTGATGCACCAACAATCGAAAGTGCCGTCAATGTATGGCGGTGGAATGTTGGCGGCTTAGGCTTTTCAAAGAACGGTTACAACGGCCCTTTTGAAACTGCAATAACCTCTGACGGACAGATAGTTGCCGACTTCATCACAAGCGGGAGTCTTACTGCAAATATCATAAAAGCCGGAGTTATAAGCTCCTTTGACAATTCCTCTTGGTGGGATTTAGAAAGCGGAGAGGTTCATCTGAAAGCCTATGCAAGCACAGAAACAGTCAAGGAAATAAATGAAAAAATTGATGTAACAGACAAGCGGGTTGACGAAACAAACGATAAGATTGATGCTGTGAATAATCAGCTTGACGGAGTGCGTGGAACTATCTCAACCGTTATAGAAAAAACTGCTGAATTACAGATTAATGCTGACCAGATAAGCAGTACAGTTTCTTCTCTTACTACAACAGTTGAAACGATTGACAGCACTCTTGAAACTGAACAGGCGCGAGTTGCTACTGTACAAAACAAAATATCAGTTCTTGAGCAGACCTCCGACAAGATGAAAAGTACGGTATCTTCTCTTACTACAACGGTTGAAACGATTGACAGCACTCTTGAATCGGAGCAGGAGCGAGTAACCAACGCTGAGAACAAAATATCCGCTCTTGAACAGAACGCAGACAACCTTTCCGTAAAAATTGAGGAGCAGTATGTAGGCGGTATGAATTACATACAAAATTCAGCCGGACTTAACGGAATGAGCGATGACTGGGAATATTCCGGCAGTGTCAGTACCGGCACTTCAACCGATATCAGCAGTAACACAAGCTCAAATTCCTGTTTCATTCTCGGCAGTTCATCAACACTAAGTCAGACGGTGAATGGAATCGTTCCCGACAGGTCATATACGGTATCTATTCGTGCAAGAAAGCCGTATTCAGCATATACCGCATATTTCTACATTCAGTACAATGGCATAAAAAAGGAGTATCTTTTTAACACCACTGATTCCTTTGACTGGACTGATTTTTCCGTTGTACTGCCCGATGTTTCTGACTCGTCAATCACCATATGTGCATACAGCCGTGACTCACCTTTGTATGTTTCAGACATTATGCTCACAGACGGAAGTATTGCCCGAAAGTGGACTCCTGCGCCAAATGAGATATACACAAATGAAGTTAAAATCGACCGCAAAGGAATTGAAGTTTCCAACAGCAAATCAAAGCAGAAAACGGTAATCACAAATACAGAGTTCTCCGGCTACTACAACAACGAGAAGATTTTCACTTTGAACAAGGACGAAACGCAGACAAAGAAAACAACGGTTGACGGAGAACTGACAATAGGCAAAACAAAGTTCATTCCAATGGCTGATACTTCACAGGGACTTAATATTGTAATTCTTGATTAAGGAGGTTTTTAAATGGCAGACAAAGCATCATTACTTAACAGAGTGGAAACGGTTTCTATTGACACCGATACCGTACAGATTTTTCTCAATGCTACCGTTTACAACGCATCATACAAACATCAGCTGACAATACATATACGAGGAGTTCCGATTGCAAGCGTAGACAATATTTCTTGGTCAACGGGAACTGCACAGAGGACAATAACCCTTTCAGCTGACACAAAAGAGGCAATACAGAAATATATGTTTGAGGACAAATCTGTAACAGCAACCTTTGTTCTTGCAACCAGCAAGGGTTCAACTCTTATCGACACTTCATCAAAGACTGCGACAATTCGGACAAAGGCGGCAAACTCTGCACCTCTGTTTTCAGACTTCACCTGTACTGACAGCAACAGCACCACTTCAGCAGTTACAGGCGGCAATCCCTATTACATTCAGGGTTACTCTACCTTAAAGATAACTCCGGGAACTGCCACATCAAGGAACTGGTCACAAATTACAAAATACACAGCCGTCTGTAACGGAGTGACTGTTTCAAATACTGACGGAGGTGTTTTAAATCTCGGCACAATTTCAAAGAGTGGAAATATTACTGTAAAGGTGACGGTCACAGATTCACGAGGATATACAAAAAGTGTTTTCAAAACGATAAATGTTATCCCCTATGACAGGCCAAATGTATATTCAATTACACTCCGAAGGACTAATGAAATCGAGTCGGAAATGCAACTTGTATTCAGCGGTTCAATTTCATCAATAACCATTGACGGCACAGACAAAAACAGTCTTAAATCAGTCCGCTACCGATACAAGAAAACAAACGCATCATCATACGGAAATTTTATAGATTTATTAAGCTCGGTCGCAGTAAACGGCACGAGCTTTTCTTTTTCTAACTTGGAGCTTTGTAACTTTGATGTTAATTCGTCATACAATTTTCATCTTGAAATCCGTGATGTTTTCGGCTCTATGACGGTTACGGATATGTATTTCACAGTACCGCAGGGAACTCCGCTTATTGCACTTCGCAAAAAAATGGTAGGCATAAACAATCCAAATCCAAAGGCGGCTCTTGATGTTACGGGTGAAATATATATGAACGGGTTCAGCGTTATGGGACTTCAGCAGGCGGCTATTGCCGATGATGTCAGTCTTAACGAGCTGACCTCACCCGGAATTTATTTTAGGCGGTCAGTACCGCAGGAAAACCTTAATTATCCGGCACTTGTATTTGGCATGCTTGAGGTGTTTTCCTGCAGTGTAAATCTTGTAATTCAGCGCTACACCGCAAGGGATTCACCCTTTGATATGTATATTCGTTCAAGGGTGAACTCCACGTGGAGTGCGTGGGTTAAAAAATAGAAAATAAAATGATTGGAGGAATTTTTATGAAACAAATCTGGAACACAATACAAATTGTTTTCTCCGCTTTCGGCGGCTTTCTCGGCTGGTTTTTAGGCGGAGCAGACGGCTTTTTGTATGCACTTATCGCCTTTGTAGTTACCGACTACATAACAGGACTTATGTGCGCCTTTGCAGACCGTAATCTTTCAAGCGAGATAGGGTTTAAAGGCATCTGCCGAAAGGTACTCATATTTGCACTTGTAGGAATTGCAAATCTTGTTGATGTGTTCATTTTACAGGAGGTGGGAGTTCTGCGAACGGCAGTAATCTTCTTCTACCTTTCAAACGAAGGAGTTTCAATTCTTGAAAACTCTGCACATCTCGGACTTCCGATTCCACAGAAATTAAAGGACGTACTTTCACAATTACACAGCAGGGAGGAAAAGTAAAATGGCTGACGAAAAAGTAATCACAACCGAGCAGGACATTCCTGCAGAAACACTTGAGAATTTATCAAACAACAAAGGAGAGGAATAACTATGGCTTACACAAACAGTAAATTAGTAAATTACACAAGAATTTCACCTAACAGAAGCGTCAACAGAAATCATAAGATTGATACCATTTCCATTCACTGCGTTGTCGGACAATGCTCTGTTGAAACACTTGGCTCAATCTTTGCATCAACAAGCAAGGAGGCATCTTCAAACTACGGCATCGGCTATGACGGACGAATCGGAATGTATGTTGAGGAAAAGGACCGCAGCTGGTGTACCTCATCTGCATCAAATGATAACAGAGCAATCACCATTGAGGTTGCGTCTGACACATACCACCCTTACAGGGTAAACAATACCGCCTACAAGTCCTTAATTAAGCTGCTCGTTGACATCTGCAAGCGTAACGGCATCAAAAAGCTCGTGTGGTCAACAAACAAGTCGGAGCGAATGAACCACCTTAACGGCTGCAATATGACAGTTCACAGGGATTATGCGAACAAGTCCTGCCCAGGCGACTACCTTTACAATCTCCACGGTCAGATTGCAAAAGAGGTAAACGCTCAGCTTAGCTCCGGCACATCTTCAACAACAAAGAAAACCCTCTATCGTGTACGCAAAACCTGGAAAGATGCAAAATCTCAAAAGGGTGCATTTTACGATTTGTCAAATGCAAAGAAGTGCGCTGACAAAAACAAGGGCTATTCTGTATTTGATGAGAGTGGAAAAGCTGTTTACACATCAAAAGCCACGAACAGCACAAGCTCTTTCAAGGTGCAGATTTCAATTTCAGATTTGAACATCCGCAAAGGTCCCGGCACGAACTACGCCGCAACAGGAAAGTTCACCGGCAAAGGAATTTTCACCATTGTAGAAACAAAGCAAGGCACAGGCTCTGCAAAAGGCTGGGGTAAGCTGAAATCAGGTGCCGGCTGGATTGCTCTCGACTACGCAACAAGAATTTAACTGAATATCTTTCATAGACCCATGGGTTTCTCTTCGGAGATTCCTGTGGGTCTTTTTTATCTTTTTGGGGAAAAACGTAAGATTTCAGCCTCTCCCGAGGCTACCGGATAGAGGGGCAGAAAATAAGAACCCTCGGAAAGTGAGGTCAAAGCCATGAAGCACAATTTGAAGATCAGTGTTTCAAAAGAACCGCAGACAGGTGGTGTAGTCACCTGCCGAAGTGTCGGTATCAGAGAGCATTTCCTGCGATTCCTGTTCGGCAGCAAGCAGCACATCACCATCCTTATCCCCGGTGACAGCGTGGACGAGGTAGCTATCTGCGAGTCTGTGAAAGGAGGTGTGAGCGGTGAATAAGGTAAAGCTGATTCTTGATGTTGCCCAGCTGATGCTGAAGGTAGTTCAGAATCTGCGTACTTTATCTGACAGTGTCCAGGCGGTATGCGATGCCGTGACGGAAGGTCTGTCGGAGGAACAGCAGCCGAAGGCTATCGAGGAAAAACCTGCGGTGGAAGAGAAGCCTTCCCTTTCCCTGGAGCAGGTCAGAAGTGTTCTGGCTGTAAAAAGCCAGGCAGGACACACAGCAGAAGTCAGAGCCATCATCGGCAAGTACGGTGCAAGCCGTCTGAGCGAGATCGATGCGAAAGACTATGCAGCAGTCCTTAAGGATGCGGAGGAACTGGGCTAATGGGAAAACACGCAGTATTATCCGCTTCCGGTTCTCACAGGTGGCTCAACTGTTCCCCGTCGGCAAGACTGGAACTGGAATTTGAGAACACCTCTTCGGAAGCGGCAAAAGAAGGAACTGCCGCACACGCTCTGTGCGAACACAAGCTGAAGAAGGCTCTGAAAAAGAGAAGCAGACGTCCTGCATCCGAGTATGACTCCGATGAGATGGAAGAATGCACAGACGGCTATGTTCAGTTTGTCATGGAGCAGTATGAGGCGGCAAAGCAGGTCTGCACCGACCCGATCATCCTCATCGAACAGCACCTGGATTTCTCCTGCTATGTACCGGATGGCTTCGGTACCGGAGACTGCATCATCGTTTCTGACGATACCCTCCACATCATCGACTTCAAATACGGACTCGGTGTTCTGGTGGATGCAGTTGACAATCCGCAGATGATGCTGTATGCGCTCGGTGCCCTGGAACTCTACGATGCCCTCTATGACATCAAAGAAGTCTCCATGAGCATCTTTCAGCCGAGGCGTGAGAATGTCAGCACGTGGACCATCCCGACCTCGCAGCTGAAGGAGTGGGCAGAAAACGAACTGAAGCCGAAAGCCATCCTGGCATACAACGGTGAGGGGGTCTATGTTCCTGGCGAATGGTGTACCTTCTGCAAAGCCTCTGCAAGGTGCAGGGCAAGAGCCGAAGAAAAGCTGAAGCTGGCACAGTCCGAATTCAGACTCCCGCCGCTTCTGACCGATGCGGAGATCGAAGAGATCCTCGCAATCATCCCGGACCTTACAAAATGGGCAAACGAGATCACAGCATATGCCACTGACGCTGCCGTAAACCACGGCAAGGAGTGGGCCGGATTTAAGGTGGTCGAAGGGCGCTCCGTCCGTAAGTACCGTGATGAGGAGAAGGTCGCAGAAGCCGCAAAGGAACACGGCTACACAGACATCTACCGTCAGTCCCTCATTCCGATGACGGAAATGCAGAAGCTGATGGGCAAGACCAAATTTGAGGAAATTCTCGGTGACCTCATTTACAAACCACCGGGCAAGCCGACACTCGTACCTGCATCGGACAAGCGTCCGGCTATGAACATATCAGACGCCAAAAACGACTTTAACGAAATCTAAGGAGGATTTTCTATTATGGCTATTTCTAATAAGACCAAGGTTATTACCGGTATCAACACTCGTCTCTCTTACTTCCACGGCTGGGAGCCTGTTTCCATCAACGGCGGTGCAGAGAAGTATTCCGTTTCCGTTCTTATCCCTAAGAGCGACACCGAG
>OIEG01001023.1_pt1 | contig 10525 bp, 9 predicted proteins | sample 1581751 | NCBI WGS metagenome assembly OIEG01 (sample SAMN01760950, study PRJEB22395) | human gut metagenome | reverse complement strand
AATGCAAACCTCTGTATTTCATTGCTTTGCATATACGTGTTGTACCGCCTCTTTTTAGCCCTTTTGTGGAATGTCCGCTATCAGATACAACGTGTTGAACGATAGGATATTCCCATATGGATGTTACAGAACGCTTGTTGAATACAAAGGTAGTAATTCTCTTGGGATTTCTGTGGTTTGTGGTGGAATTTTTGCGTTCCGATTATTTAGGGTACTCGATTCGTTGGAAAAAGTGTAGCAAAACTGAATTATTCGCTTGAAAAAGTGTTTATATGCCATAAATGGTACACTTTTATTCGGAGGAAACCGTTATATCCTATCGGGTATAATTCTGCATCGAACATCAATATTATACCTGAAATGGTATAAATCAATAGACTTGGCTGAACTCCATAATGTCGAGCATCTGATATAATATTCCGTCAATAGCGGAATGCCAACTTTGGTGAAAATGACCATAATACCAATGGTTCACCGGATGATTATCAGTTTTGAGATGATGCAGGATCATATCCATTGTTTTTCTTTCAGATTGTACATCTTTAAGAAGTGATGAATCGTTCTCAGCCCATTGGTTAAGGTTGCTTTTTGAGAATAGCTCACAATGTGATGGCGCAGTATGTGTGACAACTGTATCAATCAAGAAGCTTGCACAGATGGTATTCATCTTATCAGCGTCGTAAATAGGAGCTTCATTCTTCCAATATAAATTGCGGGAAATATCATTTTCTTGCAACTCATTGGAGTGAACTCGATATTTCCGTTTGTTCCATTCATTTATGCGATAAATTCGGTCAATAGAAATGGCTCCGCCTACACAAAGGATGGAATGATTACAGGCTTGAAGGATAGTATAATCAGGAACAGTAATGAAACGTTTGTAACTGAATGTTGTTCCTTCGAAATAAGCTGGATTATCATGATTGCCACGTACAAATACAATCCAATTGTTGGCTTGATTCATTCTCTTGGTATTTCGTCTAACCATTTGCTCATAGTATTCTTTCTTTTCAAAGCCAAAACCACAATCCCCAGCTACAATCAATAGAGTGTCCGTCAACTTGTATTGAATACAGAGTTTGAATACCAATTGATTAAAATCTCCATGAATATCACCGGAAACAATAATTGTCTTGGCTTCGGGAAAAGATAGTGAGAATGTGTTGCTATGATTCATCTTATATTCCTGATAATAGCGCATGTAATTAATCTTATACTTGCAAGTTATCAGAAATCATTTGGAGAATTTCTTCGTTTGTGGTAGTTGATTCTTGTTTGTTTTTTAATGCAAAAGATGCTACATCTACTGCTTCTTTTGATGTTTGTGGAACAAGCCCCGAATAAACTATATTTTCTATATGTTCTAATTCTGTTCGCTTTTTAGAAATTTGTTCTTTTGTGTACAACTCTGCCTTTATATCTGATAAGAATCCTGCATACTTATTGCGCAAATCGTGCATAACAGCAGCAAATCTTTCGCTGTCAGCTGCCTTCTTTTCTAGATTTTCAGCTTTGTATTTGGTGGTGAAATATGTTAATGTCAACGCTAAGAAAGCCATTAATGGGACAATGACAATTTCAGGTAGCCACTTGAATATATTGGTAATTGCAGAAGCTGATATCAAAACAGAAAATACTAAAAGAATCTGATTTTGTTTTTTCTTCTTTGAGAGGTATATATTCGCTTGACATAAATGAATTTTGTGCGTCCAAATTATTTTGTTAAAACGTTCAAGAATCTCCCTGTAAAGAATTTTTGTTTGTTCGTCCATATGATTTATTCTTCTGTCATGTATTTTAAAACTTTGATTAATACATCAATGTATTTATATGTATCTACTGGCATGTTGCTTCCTGGTGATGTCAGATTAAAGCTCCAAACAGGGCATGAATCATAAAGCCTTTTTTCATAAGTTCCTATTGGTTGATTAGAACTTTGTTCTCCTTCTCTTAGCCAGTGCCAATCAGCAATATTATGATAAACAAAACTGTCAATCACGATTCCCGGAAGATGGTAACTCCTAAAATAGTTATCACGAATTTCACGCATGTGCTTACATGTGTCGAATAACAAACCATTGCTTGCAACATTTTTTTCCTTCATTGCCTGTTGCTCGCTTTTGGGATTAGTTGTCAACCAGTTGCCACCCATATTTGAATCTGGATAGTCGTATTTCCCATTCCAATTACCCCACCAATCTAATTGACGAAAAGCTGGTAGAACTTCAAATTTAATCCCATCGGAAAAGTTTATCACAACGACTTGCCCATCTCCATGAATATCACTGTTCGGATAGGTTTGTAAAATTGCATTCTTCAATGCTTGTAGTAATCTGGACTGACCATTTCCCCTTAGTGCGTCATATTTATTATATTCGTCTCGTGGCAGTTCGACAAGTATATCAATGTCACTTGTATCAATAGCAGTACCTCTACCATAAGAGCCCACATATAAACTATGAGCAGTTTCGCTGGAGCTACCCCAAAATTCCGAATTAACCGCTCTTGTTATGCGTCTATATCTCTGAGATACTAACGAACGCTGTTCAATGCTAATTATTTCGCCTCTTTTTCTAACTGTATCCATATTAATTTTATTTCGTACACAAAAGTACAAAAATAATCCCGGTTTATCGAATATAATTCGCTATATTTGCACTATAAAATCGTATCAAAGAATGAAACTAAATAGAATAAAGGCTGTATTATCTGAAAAAGGTATCTCTCAGACATGGTTGGCAAAGAAACTCGATAAGAGTTTCAGTATGGTAAATGCTTATGCCTGTAATAGGATTCAACCAAATTTAGAGACCTTGCAACAGATAGCAGAGATATTGCAGGTCGATTTGAAGGATTTGATAACCGACAAAAAGGATAGGTGATATGAAACAGTTTTCGGAAGCTACACGGGTGCAGATGCCTGCAATGGTTCACCTCACCCGAATAGGATATACTTACTTCGGCAAGTTGAGCGAAGATAAGAATGGCACGGTCTATGACGGTGACACGAATATTCTTTTGCAGGTATTTGAACGGCAGTTTAAGAATCTGAATCCCGGACATGAGGGAGAGTTTCTTCAAATTTTGAAAGATATTCGTAAGGAACTGAACGATGATGACCTCGGTCGAGGCTTTTATAACCGTCTCAAAGCTGTTTCGCCCGTAAAGCTGATAGACTTTGATAACATTGGGAATAATACGTTCCATTTCACAGCCGAATTTACCTGTAAGAACGGACAGGACGAATTTCGTCCTGACATTACTTTGTTCGTAAACGGATTGCCACTTTGTTTTGTAGAAGTGAAGAAACCCAACAATCATGGTGGTATGTTGGCGGAGAGCGCACGAATGAATAAAGAACGCTTCCCGAATAAAAAGTTTCGCCGCTTCATCAACATTACGCAGTTGATGATATTCAGCAATAATATGGAATATGATGCGTTGGGCGGTATCGTACCCATACAAGGGGCTTTCTATTGTACTGGGGCACGTTCATACGCACCATTCAATTGCTTCCGTGAAGAAAATTTAAGCGGTCAGAAAATAGCACCGTTCCATCGTGACTATCCGTATAAGGAGATTGACAAGACGGTGGAAAAACAGATATTGTCTGATTATAATTGCCAAGTCATTCATACAAGTCCTGAGTACCAGACAAATCTTGGTTTCAACACCCCTACAAACAGAATCCTAACATCCATGTGTTCACCTGAACGGTTATTGTATATCATTAGATATGGTATTGCCTATGTCCGTATGGAGCGTGAGGTGGATGGAAAGATAGAATCTACCGACCAAAAGCATATCATGCGTTACCAACAATTGTTTGCATCGTTAGCTATTCGCCAAAAACTGGTAGAGGGGGTGAAATCTGGCGTAGTCTGGCATACACAAGGGAGTGGTAAAACTGCCTTGTCATACTATCTGACCTATATTCTCAACGATTTCTATTCCAAACAGAATAAGGTTGCCAAATTCTATTTCATAGTAGACCGCCTTGACCTTTTGGAACAAGCCACACAAGAGTTTGAAGCTCGTGGATTGGTTGTATCTACCGCCAATACAAGAGCCGAACTGATGGAGCAATTCCGCAGTAATCAGGCACAACAAGGTGTAAGCGGACAGGCAGAAATCACGGTTGTGAACATTCAACGCTTTGCCGAGGATAAAGAAAAAGTACGCATCAGTGATTATGCAACCAATCTTCAACGCATCTTCATTCTTGACGAGGCACACCGAGGATATAAACCCGGTGGCTGCTTTCTTGCCAATCTCTTTGATGCCGACGCCGATGCGGTTAAAATCGCACTTACAGGTACCCCGTTGTTAAAAGAGGAACGTGCCAGTTGCAAGGTGTTCGGAAACTATTTGCATACCTATTATTACGATAAATCCATTGCGGATGGCTACACGCTGAAAATCATACGTGAAGATATAGAAACGTCCTATAAAGAGCGTTTGTCTGATGTGTACGATAAACTGGAAACCCTTGTGCAAAAGAAAGACATTCGTAAGTCGGAAATCATAGAGCATCCAAGTTATGTAAACGAGTTAGCCCGTTACATTATGACGGACTTAAAAGAGTTTCGCAAGATACAAGGAGATGAAACTTTAGGCGGTATGGTCATTTGTGAAACCAGCGAACAGGCAAGGCGGCTTTATGATGTATTTCAAGAAGAATGGCAGAAGTATCAGCCGAAGCCCATCAAGATAAAACTTTCCGATGGTTCGTATGTAGTGGGTGAACCGGAAGTGGATTACAAATCAAAATACAGACCGCTGAAAGCCGGAATCATTCTTCACGATACGGATGACAAGGAAACTCGCAAGCAGATAGTCAAAGACTTCAAGAAAAATATGACAGTGGATATTCTCATTGTCTTTAATATGCTTTTGACTGGTTTTGATGCGCCACGCTTGAAACGCCTGTATTTCGGGCGCAAACTGAAAGACCACAATCTGCTTCAAGCCATAACACGTGTAAACCGTCCTTATCCCGGTATGCGTTACGGTTTTGTCATTGACTTTGCCGACATCAAGCGCAATTTTAAGGAAACCAACGAAGCATATTTACAAGAATTAAACCGCTTTAATGACGTGGATGAGACTGGCGAATCCGCTGCCACCGATACCTTTACCCAAGTCATTGAGGACAAGGAAGAGATATTGAATCAGATGAAGAAAGTTCGGCAAACGCTTTTCAATTACACATACGATAATGCGGAAGAATTTTCTTCTGAAATCTCCACTGAAGAGGATAAAGCTGTATTGCTCGACCTCAAACAGGCATTGGAATCAGCCAAGAACATGGCGAACATCGTGCGTACATTTGGTGATGATGAAATGAAAGAGCAATTTGCCAAACTCGAAATCACCAAGTTGCCGCAACTACTCTCTGAGGTGCAAAGACGGATAAGTATCATCAATCAGAAAGAGGCTTTCAATACAAATGAGGAAACGAAAACTCTAATCAATGAGGCAATGATGGATATAGAGTTCACTTTCTCCAAAATAGGACAAGAGGAAATGCGCCTTATATCCGGTGGTGTGGAATTGAAAGAGAAATGGCAACGTACCATTTCTTCATTTACCCAAAACTTCGACCAAGACGATCCGGAGTTTATCTCGTTGCGTGAAGCCTTTATGGAACGCTTCAAGGAACACGGTTTTGTGATTGACACGATAGCCAAGTTCAACGAAGAAACACAGGCTTTGGATGAAATCATCGGTCGTCTGCAAGACTTACAAAAACGCAATAATGTCTTGTTGAAAAAGTACAAGGGCGATGAAAAATTTGCTCGTGTACACAAGCGTATTCGTGAAGTGAATAAGCAGAGGGAAGATAAGGGACAGAAGCCTATGTTCTCTTTCCTTGACGAAGAGATTGCTGCCATTCTCAATATTATAAAAGAGGATGTGGATGCCAAAGTGTATGATCGTAACGACATTCTGAAAAAGGATGCTTATTTCGGACGCACGGTGATGGCTCTTATCAATGGATGTTTGTTCCATTTCCCACAAATAAAGCCCGAAATGGAGGATTACAAATTTATTCAGACACGTATTTCACAACAGTATATCAACCAATATAACGCCACTTACGGCATTGCATAAAGATTATGTCAGATATTAAAGAAAAAACATTAAGGCTCATCGACGGACTTAAAGCCACCTGCCAATCATACGGTATGGGAAACGATGGTAACGAATATAAGATTATCACTCAGGTATTTCTCTATAAGTTCCTGAATGACAAATTCGGTTATGAATTAAAAAATGCGAAAAGTGAGATTGCCAAGAAACTGACCGGGGATGTAAAATGGGAAACAGCATACGAGAATCTTTCTGATGATGAACGTATGCTTATTCAGAGTGCCATCTCTCCAGATGTTCCGATGCTTGAACCTTATCATCTGATAGCCAATCTTTGGAATCAACAGGGAAAAGGGGATTTTGATACCATCTTCGATTCCACTATGACAGATATAGCGGAACAAAATGCGGATATATTTTCCACACAGACCACAGCCAACACGAAGATTCCATTGTTTGAGGCATTGACGCCGTTTGTGACCGATTCGGCACAACGTGCGCCATTCGCCCGTGCTCTGGTGGATAAACTCGTGAACTTCTCCTTTGAAGAAGCGTTTGCACAGAATTACGATTTCTTCTCCAGCATCTTTGAGTATTTGATTAAGGACTATAATACCGCTGGAGGTGGAAAATATGCGGAGTATTACACGCCTCATGCCATAGCAACGATTATGGCTCGTCTGTTAGTGGGGGATAATGCTGATTTGCATAGCATGGAATGTTATGACCCCTCGGCAGGAACAGGTACGCTTCTGATGGCACTTAGTCATCAAATAGGCGAAGAACGCTGTACCATCTTTTCGCAAGATATTTCCCAGCGAAGCAACAAAATGTTGAAACTTAATCTGCTGCTTAACGGACTTGTGTCTTCGCTTGATAATGCTATTCAAGGCGACACGCTTGTAAGCCCATACCACAAGAGCGATGACGGACAGCAGTTGCGTCAGTTTGATTTTGTGGTGAGTAACCCTCCTTTCAAGATGGACTTCTCGGACACTCGCGAAAAGATAGCCGCCATGCCAGCCCGTTTTTGGGCTGGAGTCCCAAATGTACCCGCCAAAAAGAAAGAGTCAATGGCTATATATACCTGTTTCATTCAGCACGTTATTAATTCACTGAAAAAGACAGGCAAGGGTGCAATTGTCATTCCGACAGGTTTTATCACGGCTAAAAGTGGTATTGAGAACAAAATTCTTCATAAAATTGTAGATGACAAAGTGGTGTTCGGTTGTGTTTCCATGCCAAGCAACGTGTTTGCCAATACAGGTACGAATGTCAGTGTGCTGTTCTTTGATAAGTCTGCAACCACTGACAAAGTAATCTTGATTGATGCCAGCAAATTGGGCGAGGAATATAAAGATGCTAACGGATTGAAAAAGGTGCGTCTGAACGATGACGAGATAGAAAAGATTGTCGGCACATTCCAGCGCAAGGAGGCAGTGGAGGATTTTTCCGTAGCTGTTTCCTACGATGAGATAAAGGAAAAAGGATATTCTCTTTCTGCCGGACAATATTTCGACATCAAGATAGATTATGTAGATATAACGGAGGAAGAGTTTAACAACCGTATGGCAAATTATAAACAAACACTCTCCGAGCAATTTAAAGAAAGCCATCGGTTGGAAGAGGAAATTATGAAGCAGTTGGATGCTTTGCAGTTCAACGCAAATGCAGGAAACAATGAGTAACGAAATACAGTTTTTGTTATACAATCTTCCCGATAAAGAGGGAAGAGTACAAGTGGTTATAAAAGACGAAACCATTTGGTGTACGCAAAAGGCTATGGCAGAGCTTTTCGGTATTGATAAATCAGGTATTAGCCGCCACATAGCCAATATATTTAAAGAGGAAGAATTACAGCAAGACACGACGGTTGCAAAAATTGCAACCGTCGTAAATCGAGGCATAAGAGGCGAGGTTGAAGAGTTGGTCGATTTCTATAATCTTGATATGATTATTGCAGTTGGTTACCGTGTTTCTTCCCCAAAAGCTACTAAGTTTCGTCAGTGGGCAACCAAGATTCTCAATGAGTACATAAAAAAAGGGTTTGTGCTTGACGATGAACGCTTAAAGCAGGGAACGGCGGTATTCGGAAAAGATTATTTTCGTGAATTGCTGGAAAGGGTACGCTCTATTCGTGCCAGTGAGCGACGTATCTGGCAACAGATTACCGATATATATGCAGAATGTAGTATAGACTATGATAGGAATTCGCCTACAACTCGCGATTTCTATGCCATGATACAGAATCGTTTTCATTATGCCATTACCGGGCAAACGGCAGCAGAGATTATCTATACAAAGGCAGACCATAACAAAGAACACATGGGGCTGACTACATGGAAGAATGCACCTGATGGACGTATCTTGAAATCGGATGTGTCAATAGCTAAGAACTATTTACAGGAAAAGGAAATTCGCCAATTGGAACGTGCGGTCACTGGTTTCTTTGATTATATAGAAGATCTTATCGAGCGTGAGAATACATTCAACATGTCCCAATTTTCTGAAAGTGTCAATGAGTTCCTCACATTTCGCCGTTATCAAATTTTGCCGGACAAAGGGCGTATTTCAGCATCACAAGCCAAAGTGAAGGCAGAAAGCGAATATGATATTTTTAATAAGACACAGCGGATAGATTCTGACTTTGACAAACAGGTTAGAGGGATGTTGGATAAATAATTATTGTGAACGAAGGTAATATGGATTTGAATGATTGATTACGATAAAATAAATGAATATGTAGCCACTATGATTTCAAAGTCAGGTGGATGTGCACAGTTAACAGGTGTGGCTTTTAATGATTTACTTGGAACTGGAAATCAGGTTATATCGGAAAAGGATTTGCATGATGGCTTTGAGTATATAATTGCTCTTCATAAAAAGGAAATAGAGGAGAACCGTTATGCTACTACTGAACAAAAAGAAGTGGAAAAGAATATTCGAGAGCTTATTTTAAAATCCATTGAAGAACAAATCAAAGTGTATCTTAAAGACCAAAATAGATTATTATGAAACTTACGAGATGTAAATTGGGAAAAGTTCTTGAGTTGCAGAGAGGGTATGATTTGCCCTCTTCTCAAATGGAAAAAGGAGATATCCTTGTTGCTGGTTCTAATGGTGTTATTGGCTATCATAACGAAGCTCGTAGTAATCATCCTTGTATTACGGTAGGGCGAAGTGGCAGTGTGGGAAAAGTTCATTATTATGAACAGGCAACATGGGCGCATAATACTGCTTTGTTTGTGAAAGATTTCAAAGGAAATGACCCTAAGTATTTATATTACTTCCTTAAGAATTTACATTTAGATAAGATGTTTGACAAAGGAAGTAGTGTTGTTCCTTCACTTGATAGGAAAGTTGTTCATTCTTTGAATGTTCCATGTCATAAAGACATAGATTGTCAAAAACGTATTGCTGCAATATTATCAAAAATAGACCGAAAAATAGAACTTAACCGTGCGATAAATCAGAATTTAGAGGCGATGGCAAAGCAGCTTTATGATTATTGGTTTGTACAATTTGATTTTCCGAATGAGGATGGCAAGCCGTATAAATCAAGTGGTAGTGCTATGGTATGGAATGAAGAATTAAAACGAGAAATCCCACAAGGATGGAGTAACATGTCTATTGGAGATTATGCACCTTGTAAGAGTGGCTATGCGTTTAAGTCTAAAGATTTTGGAGGCAAAGGTCTACCTGTTATTAAAATTGGGAATATCCAAGAAAATTATACGCTTGATATGACTGATAGTCAATGTATAGACCTGTTTAATAAAACATTGTTCCTTGCTAAAAGATATGATTTAGTGATAGCAATGACAGGAGCTACTATTGGGAAATTTGCAATATCTCAAAGTAATTATTGGGTAAACCAACGTGTCGGTCGTTTTGATTTAGGAGATAGGCCTTTATCAAGACTAGGTTTTCTTTTTAATTCTTTAAAGCAAGAATACTTTAGAGAACAGGTTTTTCAAATAGCTTGTGGATGTGCTCAGCCTAATATAAGTGCTGAACAAATTGATTCAATTTCTATATTAAAGCCTAATGATGTTATTCTTAATCAATTTAATAAGCTATGTGAGCCATTATTGGAATTACAAAGTGAAAATTATCTTCAGATAGAAGAATTAACTAAGCAGCGTGACGAACTTCTCCCACTTCTGATGAACGGGCAAGTATCGGTAAATTCTGATTTATCGGTATATAAGAAAAGGAGAGGAAAAGTCCCCTCCTTAACTCTAAACCATGTCTCAGACATTCAAATCCTTCAGTGCTAGTGCATAATTGGGACAAAAACCATCCATTATGCACTTCAAACCAAGTATCTGATAATACTTGTGGTCATCATCTTCGGTACATAGGTATTTGTAACCGTAGCGTGGCATGTACTCCTTGAAGAACCGAGCCAAGTCTTTCAGGCTTTCTTCTT
>OIEG01001015.1_pt1 | contig 10579 bp, 10 predicted proteins | sample 1581751 | NCBI WGS metagenome assembly OIEG01 (sample SAMN01760950, study PRJEB22395) | human gut metagenome | reverse complement strand
AACTGGAAGAGAGGGAATGAATTCAAGCCAGAGTGCAGTATAGCAGGTGAAAGATGAGAAGCGAAGGAAAAAGTGTCAGCATTGAGAAGTGTTAACAGGTATATATTGGAAGAATTCAGCCAGGGGAACTCTGGCTGATATAAAAACACATCTGCAGAAATAGTGACTGAAGAAATTTTGAGTAGTGGAATTGGGAAGAAGTATTTAGATACTATAATAAAGAGATTAGCTGGCTTGTATACTGACAGAGAGGACATAGTAAACAGATTTGCGTTATTATCAGGGATTGTAGGGAGATTCCGAAGAGCTTTTGTTCAGATGATGAAACAATAGGATTGGTACAGGAAATATATGGAACAAAAGTTAATAAAGGGATTTGTTGCGTTTTCTGCTATAATAATCTGCCAGCAAAGAATGTGTTGTCTGAATATGTTTGTGATTATAAGAAACGAGCAGGGTTATTTCAAAGATCAGCAGATTTAGAGTAGTTCTTTTTTTTCTGAGAGAAAATTAAAAATCGTTTTTGGTTCTTCTGGAGAGTGATTATAGCGTTTGGGAAACATCCGGAGAAACCATTACCTCAGAGTGTCGTAAAGTTCTTTATCAAAGAAGGCTTTGAGATGCCCTTTCTTTTTTATGCAAATCTTTTCTCTTGTCTACATATATAAACCTAAGAAAAAGCTTGACGTTTAAATATTACAAGTGTAATATTTAAGAAAATATGAAAAAAGGAGAAATAAAACTATATGAGAAAAAAGAAAAGAAAAAAACACACGAAGATTATTACAAAAATAGTTTTATTTAGCGGTATATTGATTGGTGGTGGAATCGGTATTGTAACAATAATGAATTGTAATGTTCCTGAAAAAAGACTAATGGAATATATGAAATATATTGAAAAAGGGGAATATGAGCAAATGTATGCCATGCTGGATCAGAAAAAAAGCAGCATGAACAGTAAGGAAGAATTTATAGAACGAAATTCTAAAATATATGAAGGCATTGAGATGTCTGATCTGTCCATAACCGATATTACAGTAAAAAGACAAGAAAACGGAAATGCGGCAGTTTCCTATACAACAAATATGCAGACTGCTGCAGGAAATGTAGAATTTACCAACGATGCGGTATTTTCACATGATTGGACAGGATATCATTTAATCTGGCAGGATCAGTTGATTTTTCCAGAGTTATCTGCAACGGATAAAGTTCAGGTAACGTCAGAAGAGGCAAAGAGAGGAGATATTTTAGACAGAAATGGTCGTCAGTTGGCTGGAGAGGGAACTGCATCTTCGGTAGGAATTGTTCCGGGCAGGATGGAGAACAGAGAAGATACAATAAAAAAACTGGCAGAGTATCTTGGAATTGGAGCAGACGAAATTGAGGATAAGTTAAAAGCCGGTTGGGTAAAAGCAGATTCTTTTGTACCAGTAGCAACAATTCCTAAAATACAAGAGGTCGATCTTTTGACAGTGAATCCGGATAAAACTGTTCTGGAAGAAAAAGAAAAGCAGGACACATTATTGAAGATTCCAGGTATTATGTTATCTGATGTAAAAGTACGAACTTATTATCTAAAAGAAGCTGCCTCTCATCTGGTAGGGTATGTACAGGCGGTTACAGCCGAAGATTTGCAGGAACATAAAGGGGAAGGGTATCGTACAAACAGTGTGATTGGAAAGACTGGACTGGAAACGCTTTATGAAAAAGAACTAAAAGGAACAGATGGGTGTGAAATCTGTATTGTAGATGCAAATGGAAATAAAAAAAGTGTTATTGCATATGAGCCTAGAAAAGATGGAGAAGATATCCATATTACGATTGATGGTGATCTTCAAAGTACTCTTTATGAACAATTTAAAGAAGACAGAGGATGTTCTGTAGCTTTGAATCCTTATACAGGGGAAGTATTGGCGTTGGTAAGTACGCCATCTTATGATAATAATGATTTTGTACGTGGAATGGACAATAGCCAGTGGAGTGCATTAAATGAAAATGAAGACAGGCCTTTATACAACCGCTTTCGCCAGACATGGTGTCCTGGCTCAACTTTTAAACCTGTAATTGCTGCAATTGGATTAAAAGTGGGGGCATTTACTGCAAATGACGATTTTGGAAATGAGGGTCTGGCGTGGCAGAAAGATTCCTCGTGGGGAGATTATACAGTGACTACACTTCATGATTATGAACCTGTGATCTTGAAAAATGCGCTTATTTATTCAGATAATATTTATTTTGCAAAAGCAGCATTAAAAATTGGTGCGGATCAACTGATGCAGTCTCTAAATCAAATAGGATTTAATCAGGAACTTCCATTTGATATTAAAATGTCAGAGTCCCAATATTCTAATATGGACAAGATAGAAACAGAAATCCAGCTTGCTGACAGTGGGTATGGACAGGGACAGATTCTGGTAAATCCTTTGCATCTTGCAAGCATTTATACGGCTTTTCTAAATGATGGAAATATGATAAAGCCATATCTTCACGCGGATGGTGGAAGCACTTCCAGTGAAATCTGGATAAAAGATGCTTTTTCACCACAAATTGTTTCGGAGGTTATGGAGGGGTTAGAGGGTGTAGTGAATAACCCGGAAGGAACTGGTTATGGAGCATGCCGGGAAGACATTAGATTAGCAGGAAAAACCGGAACAGCGGAACTGAAAGCTACAAAAGAAGATACATCTGGAACAGAAATTGGCTGGTTTACAGTTTTTACTACAGATAGAGATACAAAGAATCCTATTTTGCTCATCAGTATGGTAGAGAATGTGAAAGATATTGGAGGAAGCGGTTATGTGGTGGAAAAGGATAAGGCGATACTGGATGAATATCTTGGTAATGAATAATTTTTACCTTTAAATATTACAAATGTAAGAGGAAAATGATATGAAAAAAATTTGGAAAATATTTGTGGGAGTTATTTTTCTTGCTGTCTGTAGTGGATGTGGCATAAAGAAAGAGCAGAAAAAGACAATTGAAGATACGAAAGAAAAAATTTACAGAGAGTGTGAAATGCTGGCAGAAGGCTATCGGAACATATATGAGAATGCTGTGAAAGAAAATGCACTATATGAGCTGAGTACAATACAAAAAAGTATGGATTATTTTGGAAAATATGGATATGCAGTAATTGATTCCTACAATCAGCTGGATATGGTTCAAAGTATTAAAGTAGATGATTTTTTGAAAAAAGCAGAAAAAGAGAAGAATGGAAAAACTACTATATTTCAAGTTATAGCAGGGGATTATTTTATCCGGTATGATCTGAAAACCAAACAGGGGAAAATAGACGTTGAAGTAAGCTCTTTTAAATGGAAAGAGGACACTTGGCAGGAAACATATTATCATGAGTTTAGAGCTAATTCATGGAAATATACAGAAAACGGGCATTTCTTTATAGAAGAATATCATCCGGCAGGATATGATGGACCGTCTGGATATCGGGACTTTCGGGTAGCACCGTTAAATAAAAAATGTCGGGAGTTGAATCGAAAATATATACTTCCTTTTGGATATACACTTAATAAATTGTTTACTTCTAATTGGAGTGAAAAAAATTATGATGGAATAAATTTTTATGATGTTTTTGATCGTTTACTTTCAATGGAAGAAAAAACTGATGAATTTAAGGAAGGAAAGACTTATGAAATCCCAAAAGAATCATTTGAAACGATATTTCAAAAATATTTTAATATAAGCGCAGAGATACTGCAGACAGGAACGGTATTTCACACAGAAATACAGACATATCGGTATCGAACCAGAGGAATCGTATATGATTTTGCTCCCACACCATATATTCCATATCCGGAAGTTGTTTCCTACATAGAAAATCAAGATGGAACAATAACACTGGAAGTAAATGCGGTATGGCCACAAAAAGAATTAGATCAGGCGTTTTGTCATAGCGTAACCATTCGGCTGTTAGATAAAGATAGATTTCAATATGTATCCAATTATGTATCAAGGTCAGAAATAGAGGTTACCTGGTATACGGAAAGATTATCAGACGAAAAGTGGGAGGAATGTTATGGAGATAATTGATATGATTACAAAAAGAAAACTGAAAAAGATGATGAGCGTTTTATTTATTTCGGGATGCTTTTTCATAGGAAATACAAAATGTAAAGGGGCTGATTTAGAATATATTTCACAGGAAACTGCGAATTATGCTGTACAAGAAAGAGGATATGATTTGCCAGTAGATGAAGTCGTGAAAGAAGAAGCTATTGAAGATTGTAAGAATGTTATGAATCAGATGAAAGTCATTTATCAAAAGGCGGATAAAGGGACTTCATCGAATATAGTAGTTTCTGAGACAGTAATGGAAGAAATGCAGGAAGTATTAAAGGAAAAAAATGTCCCCGTTATTACATCAGCACCGTATTCAAATATGGCTAATTATTCTAAAATGGAAGAATTTCTTTTCAGGGCAGAACAGGATCTGACAGGAGATATCGTCTTATATAGGATTAACAGGGATGGTGGGATAGAAAGACTCAAATTCAATTATGATGGGACAGATATGTATTTGCTGGCTGTGAAAGCTGTTTGGGGTATGAACGACAATCCATCTATTGTATATGTTTCGTATACAAGGATAGAAGAATGGAAATATACAGAAAAAGGCTGGTTTGGTTATACGCTATGCGTTCCAAAGTATCCGGAAGTATCAGAAGCGGTTGATGGCAGTTCTATGATAAGAATTAAACCTTTAAGTGATGAATGCAGGGAAGTTTCAAAGAGGTGTGTGTATTTGCTTGGATATCAGGGGAATAATCTTTTATGTTCTGATTGGGATAGATCTGATATGGAAGGGTTAGATTATAATGGTTTATATGAATATTTATATCGAATGAAATACGGGGAGAGATATGAGTTTTCAGGTAACTCAAGTGGAATTCCGGCAGAAGAGTTTGAAAATCTGATAATGGAGTTTTTGCCGATAACAGCAGATCAAATTAAAAAATGGGCAGTATTTGATTCGGAACATCAAACTTATGACTGGGAACGATTAGGCTGTTTAAATTATAGCCCTACTCATTTTGGAACATCTTTACCGGAGGTCGTTGAAATAAGAGATAGCGGAGAGGGAAACAGTGTGTTGGTTGTTGATGCTGTATGTGATACATTTATATGTAATGATGCCGTTATTACAAGTGAGCTGACTGTTAAGTTCAACGATGATAAGAGTTTTAAATATATGGGGAATAAAATTCTGAATAATGGTACGAAAGAAGTTCCCAAATATCAATATAGAATAAAAAGAAAGAACTGATAACAACTATCAGCCCTTTCATATTTGTTAATTCCATATATGTAATTTTTTTAAGATATCAGAAGTGATTTCAAATGCTTTTTTGCCAGTTGCATTAGAATCACTTTGGATATTGGTTGCAAAATAATAGCTGTTATCGGAAGTTTCTACATATCCGATAAACCAGCCGTTGATATCCTGTCCGTTGACACGACCGGTTCCAGTTTTTCCGTAGAAATTACCATTAGGTGTACTGGCAATTTTTATAGCATTTTTAACAGAAAATACATTTTGGAAATTTAGATGGAATTCATTTGTGTTAAATTTTTTTAATAATGTTACTTGCTCTAAAGGCGAGATTTTTAATGAAAAATCGGACCAGTATAAATCCAGATTTGAACTGGTTGTTTGGTTTCCATATTCTATTTTATTCAAAAATTCCTGGACTCTGTTAATTCCGAGCTGCGAATCAATTGCCTGGAAATACCAGTTAACGGAATTTTGCATAGCAGAGTTTAAATCCTGATCAGCTTCCCAGGATGGAAAAGGAAAGGCATCACCATTCCATGTCATGGAAGAGTGTTCTGGTGTGATGATTCCGGATTCCAACCCTAATAATGCATCGTATATTTTGTAGGTAGACTCTGGCGGAATACGTTTGGTGGCTTCTTCAAGATCGTATATTTTCCAGGAATCCAAATTATTGTCATACAAAACAAATGATCCATCATATGTTCCAAATGTTTCGGATATATCTAACAGGGAGATATTTTTGTCTGTATCACTAAAATGATATACGTTTTGAGTAGAGGCATCAATGGATAAAATGGGTGTACATCCAATAAAAACAGCACTAATGACCAGATAAATTATCAATGCTCTCATTTTTTGATAAAGAGTTTCTTTCCTAAAAACGGCGATGTTGAGAATACGTCGTTTCATCTGCCTGAAATTTCCGGACATTCCAACTGCCAGTGGAGAGGAAAAAGAGGATATTTTTTCTGCAAAATTAATCAGTGTAGTTCCATAAGCTTGGTATTCATCAGCAGAAATCATCTGCAATACAGCAGAATCACAGGCTATTTCACGGTCACAGAGAATTTCTTTTAAAGTGTACCAAACAAAAGGGTTAAACCAGTAGAGTATATTACTTATGACCATGAGGAAGCCAATAAATGTATCTTTGTGACGGTAATGCTGTAATTCGTGTAGCAGCATAAAACGCATATCATCAGGATTCAGTTCGGAAATTAAATGGATGGGAATGTAAATTCTGGGATGTATTATTCCGATTAAAACTGGTGATTTTAAAAATGCAGTACTGTAGACTGATACTGGGTGAGAGATTTTAAGTTCCTTTAAACAATTGTAATAAATAGTTTTTACCTGCTGATTTTGAAGCGGGAGAGCAGATCTTTTTATGGAACGTACATAGTTTAATGAATGAAGGGTGAGGACTGACATAATCATAACACCCGTTATCCATATTAGAAAGAGTATGGTATTCAAGCCTCCAGAAAATTGACTACTGATGGAAACTGAAAAATCATTCACCTGGTTTAACAAAATATTTTGTGTATTACTGGTAAGTTCGGATAGCGTGTCGGTACCAGAGTTAAGTCCTGAGTCAGTTTGAAAAAAATGTAACCATGAAAAAAGTTGTGAGCCATGAATCTGTACAGGAAAAAATGGCACGGCAAGTAATAAAAATAAAAGAAAACAGAGATGGTACTGTGTAGTCGCAGATAAATATTTTTTCAGAAGTTTTTTTGTTCCGATTATTACAAGTGTAAAAATACATATGAAGATATTACTGATTAAAAAGTGGATGATCCAGTTGCTCATTCAAAACCTCCTATTTCTGATGTTTTGATAATAAATGGCGTAAGTTATCAATTTCTGTTGAAGAGAGCTTATCGTCTTCAAGGTAAGAAGCCAGCATAGAAGAAAGATTTCCATTATAATATCGCTTTAAAAAAGAATTGCTTTCCTGGCGTATATATTCATCTTCTTGGACTAATGGAGTATAGACAAATACCCGGCTTTGTTTTTCGCAGGAAAGAGCTTTTTTGGAAACAAGTCTCTTGATAAGAGTTTGAATTGTTTTTGGACTCCAGCTGGTAGTTAGAGTAAGTTTTTCTGTAATTTCATTTGTATTGATGGGAGCATATTTCCATACAATTTTCATAACTTCAAATTCGGCTTCTGAAATCTGGGGTAGTGACATAATAAAATCCTCCTGCTAAATCCTACATATGTAATAAATATATTATATTACTTGTAGAAGAAAAAAGTCAAATGGCAGATGATATATAGAATATAAAATTAATAATGTAGAGGCAATAAAGGTGAAAAAGATAGAAATTATTGAGAGAATCACAGATGCTAATGGAAGCATAAGTGAAAACATATTGACTAGCTGGGAACATAAAAACCAATTCATACCGGAAATTATAAGGTTTGGAGAATTAAAAATATATCTACAGGAACGAATTGTTAAAAAGAATGATAGTGATGTTCATCTTTCAAAATATGAATATGATATTTTACTTTTTTTAGCGAAAAGTCCAGGTAGAATATTTGGAAAAGAAATGGTTTATGATCTGGTATGGAATGAACCTTATTCCGGTGATTATAATGTGGTTATGCGACATATCTGCAATATCAGAGAAAAAATAGAAGATGATCCTGGACAACCATTATATATACAAACAGTACGAGGTGTAGGATATCGGTTTAATGGGAATTTAGGCAGCGAGTGAAATCGCTGCCTATTATTATGGTTTTACAAAGAAGGGAGTTGGTTATGAGAAGATCTTTGTATTTCAGGAGCATCCTGTTTGAGATATTTGGACAGGTTTTGATGTATCAATTCCAACTCTTTTATTTCTTGCTTAAAAGAAACGTATTGAGTATTTAGTGATTCCTTTCTGGAAATAAGATCTGCAATTTGCTCTTGCAACTTATTGGAATTAAGATGTTTCAGGTTTATACCATTTTCCTGTAAAATATGTTCAGCACCCGCGAAAAGAATAATTTGAGATTCATATTTACGGAAATAACGATCTGGATCTTTGGAGCTTTTATAATGGTCGTCGTAAATTTTATTTTTCTGATATTGTTCGGCATATTTTAGCATTTCTCGAAGATGGCGTATCTGAGACTCGAGAGAAACAACAGAGGTATTTACCTCTTTTTGCTGCATATGTAACAAGGCTATGCGGTCTTCAAGTTCTGAAAAATTATGTAGATTATGTGTGAACATCTTGTTATATTCAGCAGAGACAATTTTTAAATTTTCCTTATTTGCCCATTTCTGAAGTCCAATGTTTCCTGCTATATTGGGAGTGTTGGTGTCTATTAACTTATTACGAACAGAAGGAACAGTAGTTCTGTGAAGCTTATTATTAATGCGTTCTTTGATACGTTCCTTAGTAAAGTTTTTTCCTAAAGATTTAGCACTTCCACGCACTGGACGGGACATATCGGGAGAACGAAAGGTAATGTATTTTCTGCTGTTTTCGCCAAATTCTGCGTTTTTTATTTCATATCCTTTAGCTTCCATAAATGCAAGAAATTCTGAGTAAGTGGAAACAATTCGGATTGTCTGGTTGATATCTTTTCGCAGCTGCGCTTTTTTACTGGATTCAGATTTATTTGCAGCCCATTCATTGTATTTCATTCCCTTTTTACCATCTGGCATAATTGTGGACAGGTTATGTTCCTGGCATAAAGTGTCGCTGAGATTTCGTATTTTCCAGTAATTCTTTTTACAGTCATGGTAATGAGAAAAAGTGATGTTATCTGCAGAACAGAAAATTAAATGGTTATGTACATGACCTTTATCAGTGTGTGTTGTCAGAACATAGGAGTATTTTCCCTCCAGTAAGCGATCCGCAAGTTCTTTGCCAATTTGATGGGCTTCTTCATAGGAAACTTCACCAGGGGAAAATGCCTGAATCAGATGAAATGCCTTATTTGTATTGTGCGGATCTCTGCAGTCATGTGTATGATCCAAAGTGTATTTAAAGTCAAGAACGGCTGTTTCGGGAGAGCAGGCAAAGGAAGAAATATATAGATTCTGGTCAGTTTTATCTGGATTGCAGATGTATTCTATTGCTTTATTAACGGTTGTTTTGATACCATGGATTTTTGTAACTGCCATATTTTTTCCATTAACTCCTTTATATCGTCCAGGTCCTTTGGGTAAACTGTATTGGTACTGTTTATACGATGGGTGATCTGATTCAAATTGCTGCTGATATTGCCCAACAGGGTATTCATTTTTCGGATATGAGAGTAGTCTACTTCATATACAAATCCATATAAGATCATTTTCCGTAGAAAGGCAGATTTGCTTTTCATCCTGGAAAGACGATATTTTTCTTCTAAAATGTATTGTTCGTCATCATTCAAATAAAATTGTACGGGATGAATTCTGGTACGTTTGCTCATTGAAATCCTCCAATTCGTTTTTTTCTATAAAAAAGAGTACAAAAAAACTGTCTAACCAGTTCGGTTATGACAGTTATATTACTTGACTGTATGATGTTTTGGATAGATGTGTCTACAGTTTATTTTAACAGGAGTAGGCGGAAGCGTCAAATTAAGAAATTATAAAATATGAGAGGGCCAGGGATACTCCCTGATACATTTTGGTAGAATGAACCGGAAAGGGAATTTGACAAAATGAGCCAGGTGTCATGACACTGGCAGTGCTTGCTTCTTTTGGGGTGTAGCCTGCAAAGCAGGCTATGCAAAAGCTATAAAACATAAATAGAACTGTGAGAAGTGGTTGAGAATACAATCCTGATAGCGTATAATCAGAGAAAGAAATCGTAAGTGAGGGATAAATTTGAAACGTGAAGAAATTTTTCAATATGTAAAAGAGCAATATGGAACTGAACCGGAATATTTATGGAAAAAAGATCCTGATTCTGCGGTGCTTCGACATAAAAATGGAAAATGGTATGCTATAATTATGGTAGTGGAAAAGAAAATACTGGGATTAGAAGAAGATGGAAACATTGACATCCTGGATGTAAAATGTGATCCTGATCTGGTTGGGATGATTATTCAAACGTATGGATTTTTACCGGGGTATCATATGAATAAGCAACACTGGATTACGATTCTTTTGGATGATTCTGTCAGTGAAGCTAAGACGCTGGATTTTCTGGATATGAGTTATGATTTAATTGACAGTGGGAAGTAATAAAAAAGGAAGCCTTTCAGAAAAATCTCTGATCGGCTCCCAGGTATTCATTCTGGATATGTATAAGTTGATCTTTGCAACAGGATATTTTCCCAATCTCGTTC
>OIEG01001006.1_pt1 | contig 10636 bp, 10 predicted proteins | sample 1581751 | NCBI WGS metagenome assembly OIEG01 (sample SAMN01760950, study PRJEB22395) | human gut metagenome | reverse complement strand
AGCGCAAGCTGAAAAGGTGTAATTCCTTTACCGATAGTAGAGTCTAGACGGAAGAAAGACATTTTTTTAAATAATGTTTTTAGTCATGAAGATTAGTATTTTCATGATATTTTTTATTTTAAAGGAGAATTATTATGAAAAGTACTAAGACACAAAAAATGGTTTTAGCGGCTATGCTGGCAGCGCTTGGGATGATTTTGAATTTGATTGAGATTCCTTATCCCTTTGCACCTTGGCTGAATTTAGATTTATCAGAAATTGTCGTATTGGTGGCTATTTCAACTTTAGGATTTGTTCCAGCTTTATTTGTTTGTATTTGTAAGTTTTTTGTTTCAATTTTATTTAAAGGACCAGTTGGACCAATTGCGATTGGACAAATTGCGGCACTTATTGCCTCACTTTCAATTTGTGTAACGTATTCATTACTTGCACGTAAATTTGATCCAGAAAAAAGTAGAAAGAATTATTTGTTGGATATGGTCTTAACGATGCTGATATTTGCTTTTATTATGTTTGTTATTAATTATTTCTTTGTAACACCAACGTATTTAATGCAAAAGCCAACATGGTATACAAATCTACCATTTGCTGTTGATATCCAAGCTTTTAATCAACAATATGGTTCCAATATTTCAATACCAAGTTTTTTATCATTTATGTCCCCTTATGGACAAGCGATCTTTATTATCTATTTTCCTTTTAATTTCATTAAAGGAATCATTACAGGAGTCGTTTATTATCTTGTAAGACCGGTAGAAAAAAGATTTAAAAGTAAATATCTACAAGAAGCCTAAAAAGGGCTTCTTTTTTTATAATCATTATTATGTTATAATGGCATGGGACGGTGGGAAAATGACGTATTCAAGAGTAAAAAAATATCAAGAGTTAAGAGATGGTTTAAAAGATGAAGTAGCTATTTCAAAAGAAAATAGACAAGAAAAACCACAAGTAGAGGAAGAAGATGATTTTTTATCTTTTATGAAAAAAGATAAAAAAGATGAAAAAGAAGTAAATTTAGAAGATACTTTAACAGAAGCAAAGACTTTTGAACAAATGCGTGAAGAAAGTTCAAAGGAACTCGATAGAGCTTTAAAAAGTGCTAAAGAAAGTGTTGGAAAACAAGATGAGTACAACACACGTATGGATATCTTAAATAAAATAAGAGAACCTGAAAAAAGAACGATTAAAATTGATTCAGTAGAAGACTTTGCCACAGAAGAATTTTCAAGAGGTATGTTTATTAATCAAGAAAAAGAAGAAATTGATGAAGAAAAGCCAAAAGAAAAGATGTCTTTAATGGAAAAACTTGCTTCAATGTCACCTGAAGAAGATGCTAAAAAAGCAGAAGCTGTTTTAAATCAAGAAGCAGTGGAAGAAGAAATCATTGAAGAAGAACCTGTTGAAGAAGAAGTTGTTGAAGAAGAAGTTGTTGAAGAAGAATCTGACGAAGAACAAATCGTTGAAGAACAAGAAGATGAAGAAGTTGATGAACCAAAGGAAAGTAAAGTCGTTAAAGTAATGAATGTTATTATTGTTTTATTAGTTGTTATTTTTATTGCTTTACTTGGAATGATTGTTTATCAAAGTTTCTTTTAAACTAAGGTAAGCCTTAGTTTTTTTAAAGGGAGAGAAATGTATGAAAAAAAATATATCAGTTGCTATTGATGGACCAAGTGCTGCTGGAAAAAGCACAATTGCAAAAATGGTTGCGAAAAAAGAAAATTTCATTTATATTGATACGGGTGCTATGTATCGTTGCGTGGCTTACTATTGTTTAACTCAAAAAATTGATTTAAATGATGAAAAAGCGGTTGAACAAGCAATCGAACATATTCAAATACGTCTAACACCAGATAATAAAGTTTATTTAAATGATGAAGATGTAAGTAATCAAATTAGACAAGACCAAGTTTCACTTGGGGCAAGTTGTGTTTCTAAATATCAAGCGGTACGTAGCTTTTTAGTAGATGAACAAAGAAAAATGGCTAAAGCGGGAAATGTCATTCTTGATGGACGTGATATTGGAACGGTTGTTTTACCAAATGCAAATTTAAAAATCTATCAAATTGCGAGTGTGGAAACACGTGCAAAAAGACGTTATTTAGAAAATTTAGAAAGAGGTCTTGATGCTGATTTAGAAACAATCAAAAAAGAAATTGAAGAAAGAGATTATCAAGATACACATCGTGAGATCTCACCACTTAAAAAAGCAGAGGATGCCATCGAATTAGATACATCGTCTCTTACTTTAGAAGAAGTTGTTGAACAAGTTTTAACTTTAATACAAAAAGCAAAGGAGGAATAATATGGCAGGTGTTGTTGCTATTGTTGGTCGTGCCAATGTTGGTAAATCAACAATTTTTAACCGAATTGTTGGAGAAAGAATTTCTATTGTCGAAGATGTTGCTGGGGTAACACGTGATCGTATTTACGCCAAAGCATCATGGCTTACGAAAGAGTTTAATATTATTGATACAGGTGGTATTGAATTAGAAAATGCCTCTTTTACAACACAAATTAAGATGCAAGCAGAAATTGCCATTGAAGAAGCAGATATCATTATCTTTGTTGTTAATGGTCGAGAAGGTATTACTAAAGAAGATGAATACGTTGCACGTATCTTACAAAAATCAAGAAAACCTATTATTTTAGCGGTTAATAAAATTGATGACAATCAATTTAAAGATTATATTTATGAATTCTATGCCTTAGGTGTAGGAGATCCTATTCCAGTATCTGGTTCTCATGGGATTGGAATTGGGGATTTATTAGATGAAGTTATTTCTCAACTTGATTTACAAGAAGAAGAAACAGATGATGATGAAATTAGTTTTTCAATTATTGGCCGACCAAATGTTGGAAAATCATCTCTTACTAATGCAATTTTAGGAGAAGAACGTGTTATTGTTTCAAATATAGAAGGAACAACACGTGATGCTATCGATACACCATTTGTTAAAGATGGACAAAAATATCGTGTAGTTGATACTGCAGGAATGAGAAAAAAAGGAAAAATTTATGAAAATATTGAAAAATATTCAATTTTAAGAGCTTTAACATCCATTGAAAAAAGTGATGTCATTCTTGTTGTTATTGACGGTGAAACAGGAATTAGAGAACAAGATAAACATGTTGCCGGTTATGCTCATGAAGCAGGTAAAGGGGTTATCATTGTTTATAATAAATGGGATCTTGTTGATAAAGATGAAAAAACAATGCAAAAGAAAGAAAAAGAAATTCATGAACAATTTAAATATCTTGATTATGCACGTATTGTTTTTACATCCGCAAAAACAGGACAAAGAGTGAATCAAATTTTTCCATTGATTCAAGAATCTTGTGAAAACTCACGTAAACGTGTACAAACAAGTGTATTAAATGATGTTTTAGTGGATGCTCAATTAATGAATCCAACTACAACATTTAATGGAGGAAGATTAAAAATCTTCTATGCCAACCAAGTGGCGATTTGTCCACCAACATTTGTCTTATTCGCAAATGATCCTCAATACTTACACTTCAGTTATAAACGTTATTTAGAAAACCGTTTAAGAGAAGCGTTTGGTTTTGAAGGAACACCAATTCATATTATTTGTAGAAAAAGAGATTAATCTCTTTTTTTAACGTTTTCAATTATCTTTCATAATATACAGTGGTGATATTATGAAAGATAAAGATTTACTTGTAGAGCGCGTTTCTAAAAAGACAAATGTTAAAAAGGAAGATATTTTTAAACTTGCAAATGATCTGCAAAAGAAAGATTTAAATAATGAAGAAGATATGCGTTCGTTTATTCAAACAGTTGCTAAAGTGACAAATCAAACATTAGATCAAAGAAAAATAGATAAATTAGTAAAGATTATGAAAAATAAAGATGTCTTAAATGATGTAGAAAAAATGATTTAATTGTTGATTTAGATTTGGATTTTGTTATAATGTTAAAGAACTTCACAAAAGAGCGAAAATTGTGATTTTAAGCCTTTTTTAGATTGACTTATGTTGTGAGTTTCTATATAATAGGTTTTGCGGTTATGGAAAGGTGATTAATATGAAGTATAGCTTACAGTGGATTATTAAACACAAAGGAACATTTGATTTTGAAGAAGAAATAACTTTTCCTAGTGAAATGTTTGAAAAGTATGCCCATATTAATGGTCTTAAAGATGTCATCGTTTCAGGTACCGGGAATCTTGATACAAGAGATAAACGATTATATGTTGATTTAAATATTAAAGGAACAATGATTCTTCCATGTGCGTTAACGTTGGAAGATGTTGATTATCCATTTGATATCGATTCGACGGAAGTATTTTCTTTTGAAAAACCTGATCCGCTTGAAGACGTTCATGAAGCAAAAAAAGATGTGGTTGATTTTACACCAGTTGTATTTTCAAACATTATGTTAGAAGTGCCAATGAGGGTCGTAAAAGATGACGCTAACATCAAGGAATCAGGTAAAGGTTGGAAAATACTCGACGGTCAAGAAGATCGAGATGAGGAATACATTGATCCAAGGTTAGCAAAATTGAAAGATTATTTTAAACAATAGGAGGATATAAAGATGGCAGTACCATTTAGAAGAGTTTCTAGTACAAGAAGAAATAAAAGAAGAACACATGATAAATTATCTGCACCAACTTTAGTTGTATGTCCAGAATGTGGAGAATACAAAATGTCTCATAGAGTTTGTAAACATTGTGGAACTTACAAAGGTAAAAAAGTTTTATAAGAAGATCACCGTTTAGGTGATTTTTTTGTTTTTAGAGGACGAAGGTCCTCTTTTTTTTATGCCTTTATCCACATTTTGTGAACATTTCCCATGATTTATTCACATTCGTTTATTGAATAATAGATATAAAGAGTATATAATGGTGGTATAAAGTGGTAAAAAAGGATATAAAAGTGTTAAAAAGTGGGTGAAAAATATGTTCATGGGTGAGTTTAGGCACTCTATTGATGCCAAAGGACGTCTTACAATTCCATCAAAGATTAGAAATCAATGTCAAGGCTCTATTTTTGTTGCTCGTGGATTCGATGGATGCCTTGCTTTTTATACCAAAGAAGAATGGGAACCTTTTTGCCAAAAGCTTTTAGCACTTCCTTCAAACAAAAAAGAAGTGCGTAAAGCCATTCGTTTTACCATTTCTAGTGCCAGTGAGTGTGAATTTGATAAGTTAGGAAGAATTAATATACCCACAAACCTACGTACACTTGCTGGACTTGAAAAAGAATGTGTCATTATTGGTGCTGGAAATCATGGTGAAATCTGGTCACAAGAAAAATGGGATCAATATTATAACGATAATCAAGATGGTTATGATGATATTTTAGAATCATTAGATGACTTTAGTTTATAGGAGGAAAAGTATGTTCAACCATGTGACAGTTTTATTAAATGAAGCAGTAGAAGGTTTGAATGTGAAATCCGATGGTATTTATGTCGATTGTACACTTGGTGGAGCAGGACACTCAAGCTTGATTTTAAAACAACTGACAACTGGACATTTGTATTGTTTTGATCAAGATGAAAATGCGATTCAAGCAGCAAGACAAAGATTAGAAACTATTGGAAATCAATTTACCATTATTCAATCAAATTTTAAAAATATTAAAGCAGAACTTAATCAACGTGGTGTGGAACATGTTGATGGGATTCTTTTTGACTTAGGGGTTTCTTCACCACAATTTGATAATGCAGAGCGTGGCTTTAGTTATAACTATGATGCCAGATTAGATATGCGTATGGATCAATCATCTTCTTTAGATGCCCATGAAATTGTCAATCATTATAGTTACGAACAACTTGTAGAAATATTATATAAGTATGCCGATGAAAAATTTGCGAAACAAATTGCTAGAAGAATTGAAAAAGAACGTGAAATTCAACCGATTGATACAACTTTCCAATTGGTAGAAATCGTTAAAAGTGCGATTCCTGCCTATGCTAGAAGAAAAGGTGGACATCCCGCTAAAAGAACTTTTCAAGCATTAAGAATTGCCGTCAATGATGAATTAAATGTCTTTGACATAGCTTTAAAAGATGCTTTAGATTTATTAAATATAAATGGGCGTATTGCTGTTATTACCTTCCATAGTTTGGAAGATAAAATATGTAAATATACTTTTAATGAGGTTTCTAAATTAAAGGATGTACCTAAAGGATTACCTGTTATTCCTGAAGGAATGCAACCAAAATTTAAACTCATCAATAAAAAACCAATTATCGCAACAGAAGAAGAATTAAATGAGAACCATCGTTCTCATTCCGCTAAATTAAGAGTAATAGAGAGGGTCAGAGTATGAAAAAAAGAAGAAAAACAGGTTTTGAATCATTTGCACAAACATTTTTAATTATTACAACAGTTATTTTTGTCTTTGGAATTATTATGGTTAAGTCTGTTGAATCTTCTTATAACCGCACAATTCAAAAGTTACAAAATGAAATCAATACAGTTGAATCAGATATTGATAGCTTACAAATGCAAAAACAAGAACTTGTTTCATTTAATAGAGTTGCCGAAGTAACTACATCTAAAGGATATACTTATCAAAATGATGCAACTGCTTCAACAGCAGGAGTTCAAGAATAATGAAGAAATCAAAAAGCGCAAAGATAACAGCTGTTGTCTTTGCTATTATTATTTTTGCTCTTGTTATTAATATTGTATTTTTAGGTGCGACAGGAAAACATTTGATCAGTGGTGAAAATATTGCTGAATTTGCGAGAAATAGAAGTAAAAAAGAAGCTGTTGAATATGCTCAAAGAGGACAAATTTATACCAGTGATCAAGAAAAAGTGGCGGTCAATGTAAAAAAATATAAAATTATTCTCGTTTTATCTTCAAATCGTACAGGATATGGGGAAAAACTTGCTTATGTTAAAAATATTAGTAAAACAGCAAGTAAATTGGCTCCTATTTTAGGAATGGATGAAAACGAACTTACGACAAAACTTCAAAGTGCCAAAGATGCAGGAAGATACCAAGTAGAATTAGGAAGTCAAGGAAATAATCTCTCGGCTTCGATTAAAAAACAAATCGAAGATTTGAATTTATCAGGAATTGAATTCAGTGAATCAAATTCACGTTACTATCCATTAGGTGATTTTTGTAGTTATATTGTTGGTTATGCAAAAAGCTATGAAGACCAAAGTATTAAAAAGATGGTTGGTGAAATGGGACTTGAACTTTCTTATGATAAAACACTTAAAGGAAAAAATGGATACAAGGTATATCAAACAGATGCTAATGGCTATGCTTTAGTAGATGGAACGTTAAGAGAAAAAGACCCAACGAATGGACAAGATATTTATTTAACGATTGACAGTGGTTTACAAAGAGACCTCGATTATTTGATGTCAAATGCTTACAATGAAAGCGGAGCACAAGTGGTTACAGCGGGTGTTATGGAAATTAAAACAGGAAGAATACTAGCAATGTCAACTTATCCTTCATTTAATCCTAATGAAAGAAATATTTCGACATTCAATAATTACTTTTTAGAAGGAACGATTGAATGTGGTTCTGTTTTCAAACCTTTTATTTATGCAGATTCGATTGAAGAAGGTAAATATGATCATAATGCTTACTATAATTCAGGAATGTATAATGTTTATTATGGAAATAAACTTGTTGCAACGATTAAAGACCATAATCATGGTCAAGGATGGGGTTCGATTACTTATGATCAAGGACTTTATCATTCAAGTAACGTGGCTATTTGTAATTTATTAGATAAAGGATATGTTACTAAAGAAGTGTTAACTGAAAAACTCAATGATTTAGGTTTCTTCCAAGGAGATACCATGGATGGACTTGCATGTTCTTCTTCTATTAATGCGTATACGCGTAGTAGTGCAGGAAAGCTGGAATACCTTACTACTGGATTTGGACAAGGGTCTACAGTAACCCCTTATCAACTATTAAAAGCTTATAGTGTTTTTGGCAATGGGGGAAAAACTGTTCAACCTCATGTTGTTGAAAAAATCGTTGATCCTGATACCAATAAAGTAACGTACCAAGCAACAACACAATATTCTAAACAAATCTTTTCAGAAAATACGGTCAAAGAAGTAAGAGATTTGATGTTAGGTGTTATCGAAGATCAACAAGGAACAGGTAAAAATTATCGATTAGATAATGGTGTTCGTATGATTGGTAAAACGGGGACAGGGCAAGTTGTTGAAAACGGCGGATATAGTACTTCGGTCTATATGCACTCTTTTGTTGGACTTGCGCCTTATGAAGATCCTCAAGTTGTGATGTTTATTACCTTTAAATCAGGGGATTCTTATGCCCAATATATGCCCAATATTGTCAAACAAACAATGACAAGTGCTTTACAAGTAGTTAATCAATATAATGCGCCAGATGAAAAAACAGTTGATGAAAGTTATACTTTAGATTCCTATACAAATCAATCTGTCAATTATGTAAAATCAAAACTTGAATCAAAATCATTAAATGTACAAGTTATTGGTAATGGTGGTAGTGTCATTGAACAATATCCACTAGCAAGAAGTAAAGTGACAAGTGGGGATAAAATCTTTATTAAAACAGAAGGAACAGATATTACGCTTCCTGATTTAACGGGTTGGTCTAAAAAAGAGGTACAAACCTATGCTTCCTTGGCAGAAATTCAATTAGTAATTGAAGGAACAAGTGGGCATGTTACTTCACAAAGTATCGAAGCCAATCAAGTGATTCATAAAGGTGATAGTTTATCGATCACCTTATCCTAAGGGCATAAAATGCCCTTTTTTTTCATATTTTATAAGGGTGAGACTATGTTATTTGAACAAACGATTAAAAAAATAAAAATGGTTAAACTCTTTATTGTTCTGTTAAGTCTAGCTCTTATTTTTAAAGTAGGATATATACAAATCATCGATCGTAAAACGATTTATGATAAAGCCTTAGAATCTTGGCAAAGGTCATTTCCTGTACAAGCTAATCGTGGGAAAATCTATGATTGTAGTGGAAATATACTTGCAACAGACTTAACGACAGCATCATTAGTTGTCATACCTAGTCAAATTCAAGATAAAGCCACAACCGCGATTTCTTTATCTAAAATTCTTCAAGTAGATGCCAAGTCTTTAGAAGAAAAATTAAATAAAAAGGTATCGATTCAAAGAATATCTCCTGAGGGAAGACAATTAGATGATGAAAAAGCATTACGCATCCAACGTTTAAATTTATCAGGAGTCTATTTAATCAAAGATACCAAACGATATTATCCTTTAAATCAGTATTTGAGTCATTGTTTAGGTTTTGTTGGTATTGATAATCAAGGATTACTTGGATTAGAGTTAGAATATGATCGCTATTTAAAAGGAAAAAATGGTTCGATTGATTATTATATGGATGCAAAAAGCCATAATTTAAAAATGTATCCAAGCCATTACAGTGCAAGTCTTTCAGGAATGAATTTATCCCTTACAATCGATAAAAAAGTTCAGGATGTTATTGAAAGAGAACTCAACAATGCCTATGATATTTACCATCCTGATGGTATTTGGGCTCTAGCAATGAATCCTCAAAAAGGGGAAATTCTAGGAATGTCTAGTAAACCTGATTTCAATCCTAATGATTATAAAAACGAAGATTCTTCCATTTATAATCAAAACATTCCTATTTGGAAAACCTATGAACCAGGTTCCACTTTTAAAATTATTACTTTTTCTAGTGCACTTAATGAAAATCTCTTTGATATGGATAAAGATACGTATTTTGATCAAGGATATGAATATGTTTCAGGAGCTCGCATTAAATCATGGAAAAAAGGAGGACACGGTTTACAAACCTTTCGTGAAGTACTCCAAAATTCATCCAATCCCGGCTTTGTTGAAATTGGGCGTCGTCTTGGAAAAAAAAGAATTTATAATTATGTAAAAAAATTTGGTTTAACACAAAAAACAGGAGTTGATTTGCCAGGGGAATCCTGTGGAATCATGTTTGACTATAAAAATTTCCATGAACTTGAACAAGCGACAGTTGCCTTTGGACAAGGTATTTCTGTGACACCTTTACAACTCGTGACCGCAATTTCTGCTTGTGTTAATGGAGGTTATCTTTTACAACCTCATATTTTAAAAGAAGTGCGCAATAATAATAATGAAATTATTTATCAAGCAAAAAGAAAAGTAAAAAGACAAGTTATTAAAGAAGAAACATCCAAGAAAGTAAGAGATGCTTTAGAAAGTGTTGTTACTGATGGTGGAGGAAGAAATGCTTATATTGATGGTTATCGAATTGGGGGAAAAACAGGAACAGCTCAAAAAGCTGTTAATGGAAGTTATGTTGGTGGAGGCTATATTCTTTCTTTTGTCGGCATTGCTCCAATAGATGATCCACAAATTGTTTTATATATTGCGATGGACAATCCTAAAAACTGTATTCAATATGGGGGAACAACGGTAGCACCGATTGCAAGAAAGATGTTGTTAGATATTTTACCAGCTTTAAATGTGAAGAAAGTAAAATCACAAAGACAAAAATCATTTTCAGTGATGGATAAAAAGACTATTAAAGTTGAAAATTATATTGGTAAACAAAGAAAAGAAGTTCAAAACATTTCTTTGCGTTTTCAATTTGAAGGAAAAGGAAGTGTTGTTATTGATCAACTTCCTCGAAAG
>OIEG01001001.1_pt1 | contig 10703 bp, 6 predicted proteins | sample 1581751 | NCBI WGS metagenome assembly OIEG01 (sample SAMN01760950, study PRJEB22395) | human gut metagenome | reverse complement strand
ACATTATTCACTGTACCGTCTGCTGCAAGGATCTGTGCTTCCCCTGTTCCGTGAAGCTGCAAAAAACGGTCTCGCTCCAGTATATCTTCCTCGTCATAAAAGAAGTTTCTCAATGAGCCTTTTGTCTGTTCCATGAAAGTATCGAATGTATATCCTGTACTATGCAACAGCAGATTATTCACAGACAAAATAGACAGGTTTTGGTCATAAGATCCTGTCATTATACCTACCCCGCCATTATTTTCCAGTGTTTTCTGTACGGCCTGTGACATGGCCTGTGTCTGCCCCGTTACAGTCTCACCTAAAGAATATATTTTGTCTTCATAATTTTTCATTTTATAAAAATCCTCTCTCCATCTTATGCATTCTTCATCCTGCTTTTATCTGTATACAGAAAACCTGTCCCTGCTAGTTTTGTTGCCCATTTTTGCATGCAAAAAGGACACTTGCCAAAATCTGCCAGTGTCCTTACTATATTTCTCTAAAATCACACATTTATATAGTATAAAAGGTATCGGAATCTCTTCTGTTCAAACATCTTTTCCATATATTATGATGATATGGAAACAGTGGCAACCGGCTGACATGGTCAAGCTTTCTGACTTTAGTCCCTTCTGGCTTTGCGTCCCTGCCTTTCAACAGGTTTGCCTTTAAAATAATTTTCAGTTTTTCCAAAAATAAAATACCATGTGGCTTTTCTTACGTCAATAATATTTTGGTGGAAAATTTACATATATTTTAACCGAATCAAGTAACTCCCCTGTGGAGGTTGCGAAAAGCAATAAGCAGTGGGTGAGGACCTGCTGTTTATTTTTCTAATCCCGCGGAAAAAATGCCCATTCGCCATTTCCAACATACCCTCTTTCATACCGCCTATGATAAAATCGAATCTATAAACATGGAAAGTTACTGTCCAGTGAACCCCTGAACAGTAACGGTTCCAATACACACTTTTTATTCCGTATGGTTCTTTCCGGTTTTCCACATAAACTGTTAGTAAAACTGGTATCTTTTTTCTTAAAAGCGAAATCTCTGCAACATTCCTGACAAATCAGAGGGGATACTGCAATGTATAATGTGCATTGCCGGTATCCCCTCTGATTTACTCAACCATTATTCACAATTTTTTATTTCATTTTAACTTTTCTGACATTTGACCATTCGCTGAATGTTTTTGAATTATCCTCAGAAATACGGTTCCATGCATGTAAACCAATATAATAAGTGCCTGATTTAACATTCTTAAATGTAACAGTTACTGTATTTCCTTTTATCTTCTTTACGTAATAATTCTCTCCTGAAACAGCAGGGCGTTTCTGTCCGTTAGTTTTGGTAAGGGTGTCACTGAGAACCACATCATATCCCTGAGAGTTTTTGCTCTTCGTATATTTTACTGTCACTGTGGAACCTTTCACAGTTACCTTACTAATCACAGGTATCTGTGGCGTGGTGGCACTTACATCTACTTTATGGATCTCAGACCACTGTCCAAATACTTTTTTGCCATCTTCCCCTTTAAACCATGCGTGGCACGCTACATACCAGGTTCCCTTATCCATATATGCAAACGCAGACTTCAGTTCTTCCTGATTTTTCAGAACCTTTGTATACTGTCCTGTTTTGAGCATATCCTCAGAGGTGCCGATCACATAATCATATTTCAGAGCACCCTTACACTCTTCATTCAGTACCATTTTTACAGAGTTTTTGGAAATAGATACATTCTTTATAACTGCTTTTGCAGGTCTGGTATAATTTCCGTCTGAATCTGTGATACTTCCGTCTGTACTGTAGGTATTTCCTTTGGTATCGGTTACAGTTTCATCCTTATTTACAGTTGGCTTTTTACCATCTGCATCAGGTGTCAGCTTCGTGCCATCCGGAAGTGTTACAGTTCCGTCTGAGCTGATCACGATTCCTTCAGGTGTAACAAGATTTCCATTTTTATCTTTCTCAGTTCCCTCCGGGTAAGTATCCGGTATCGGAGCGACAGTTGGTACCGGCGTTACTGTTGGATTTACTGATGGTGATGGATTTACCGACGGTGACGGATTTACCGACGGTGATGGATTTACTGTCTGTATGATTGTGGTATCTGATATAGTACAGTTCTGAATTTTATCATCCGGTGTTTCTGTAATGTCACTCCAATATGTATCCGGAGCAGAATCACTGTTGGAAGTTATTTTTTTACCATTTACTGCTGTTCCTTTTGTAAAAGGAGATATAGTGACAGATTCAGTATACGCTTTACCTGGTTCCGCATTTTTGTTCATAAATAAATAAGCAGAACCTCCCTCCAGATATGCTTTTGCTGTTTCTACATTTCCGGTGCCCTCAACTGCATTGCCACCGTTATCACCATCTCCTCGTCCTGCAACAGCAATCAACGTTCCTGCTCCGGAAATCGTTCCGTTGTCAAGAATCACCGCTGCACCGCCAACTGAAGTAGTTGCTATGTTTCCTCCGCCGTATGCTGCAAGCTGGCTGCCCTCGCCAATAGTAAGTGTTCCGCTGCTGACTTTCAAGGCCGGCTGTCCGCTGTAGCTTTTTCCTGTGGCAGGATCTGTTCCTGTGGCAGCTTCATCACCTTTGATATATACTTTTCCTTCCACCTTTACATTTCCGTTTGTCACAACAACGGGTGATGTATTGTGACGTGCCTGTGTTCCATTGGGAAGGAAATTAGTGTTGGAGTAGATCATGGAATTCTTTATGGTCGCTCCATCATTCAGAATCAGCTGTCCATTGATTGAAGTACCTGTCAGGAATTTTCCGCTATAATCATCATGGTTGACAGATATTGTTCCGCCATTTTCTACTTCAATCTGTCCATATATGGAAGAATCTCTCAGATTCAATGTTCCGCCATTTTCTACTTTTATCTTCACACTGCTGAGAACCTTCATATTGACCATTGTAAGATTACATCCATTCGGTATGATCAATGTCTGAGTTGTAGCATCTCCCTCTGAAACAGCATATCCCAGTTCTCCATATGTACCGCTGGTATGAGAGCCATACCAGGCTTTAATCTCTGCCGGGACTGTTACAATATCATCTGTATCATTAAAATCAGGAATTACCCATGGATCCATATCGTACATATATTTTCCATCTGCAGTCTTGGTTGCATTTTCAAGCTTCAGATGATCTGCCAGTTTTTCATTCGTACCATAAACCTTGAAAGTAAGCTCATTACTTGTTACTTTACGCCCTGATTCATCAGTTACTGTAACACTGACAGGATATGTACCGATTTTAGCAGGAGTTCCGCTGAGAGACAGAGAACTGTCATATGTGGAATACATCCCTGCCATCCCACTTTCACTGTCAATATTTACCTTTGTATTCTTTGTGTCAATTTTTACACCTGTTTCTTTTAACTCCTTCCAGTCAGCTTCAACAGGTTCCTGCCCATCCGGAAGATCAGCTGCTTCCACAACTACATTACTGTTTTTGTTGGATGAAACAGAAGTGGATGCCCCTGAAACTGCATCGTATTTCTGCTGCCCTGTAACAGCGCTTTCGAAGTATCCTTTTAATCTGACATGAAGAGTGTTCACTCCGTTAGATGCACCGTTAATATTAGTTTCACCGGAATTAGTTTCAATAACTGTGAAATCATTTCCTTCTGCAGTTACCTTAAGATAAAGTTCTTTATATCCATCACTTTTTATTGTAATGACATTTCCAGTATGAAGTACAGTTGAATCAAATACAACACGATTATTACTGCTGTCCGGATAATATGCTTTTCTGCCATATAATGCTGATGTAGAATCCGTTCTAGCCCATTCTTTACCATCTACAGATACTTTTGTGATTTTACTGATATAATCAGAATCATTATTTACATCAGTTAGTTTAATGATCTTGTAGTTTGTATATAAAATTTCCACCTGATCTCCTGCAAATGCCGGAGCATCTTTGGTCTGTTCAGGTTCAGTCTGTGAAGTTACTTTTTCAACAGCCCATTGCTGTCCGGTTCCTGTTACCTTTAAAGTAAGATTCTTGTATCCGTCACTGGTGATTACAATCTTATCACCCACCTTAAGTGTATCCGGAGATAGTCCAACATAACCGTCTGAGTCTTTTTTAATATATGTTGTTCCTTTAAGATCCCACGAACCAGTTACAACATTCCACTTTGTTCCATTAACAGATATTCCTTTAATTTTCTCAACATACCTTGAGTTAGGAGAAGTTTTTAGTTTACAAACATTCGCAAAAAAACCACTTTCATATTCTGTCGTCACCGCCGGCGGCTCTTTCGCACTTTGTGTACCCTCATCCTGAGCCGCCTGTACATTCTCCTGCTCATCCGCAAAATCCGGTGTTCCCGATCCATCACTAAAGGAATCATCATCTGCCTCCTGTGTGATCGCTGAATCCGTAGTCATTGAATCTGTAAATATGTCTGCTGCACATACCGGTACAGAAGCAATCATGTTTGCCGCAATTGCCATAGACATCAGAATTGCCATTCTTTTCTTCATCTGTTTCTTTATCCTCCTGTAATATGATATCAGGGGCCAAATATGTTTCGACCCTGACTTGAAGCTATCTGTGTATCATCTCATTTCAGATGAAACGGATAAAATCATCCGATTCACCCCATTTCTTCAGTGGAAATTTAAATGATCAAATCACGCGATAGTTTGCTTTGGCTAACTCTGTTGGTTAGTATATTCTAACCTGCGTGAAAATGCAAGAGAATTATTCTGCATCTGTTGAGAAAGTATCTCATAAATCAAGCAGTATCCTGTTGACAAATTTTTATCATTTCACAGCAAGATAAGACAGAATAGAGCAATTATGGCAATTCCATAAAATAATGCAGGTAATAAATCAGGTAACATCCTGCTATCAGTCTGAAAATATCATCTTCTATCTCTTTTTCGCTGCTGTTTAAAGTAATTTTGTTTCCTTCTATCTGAAGTCCCATTGTATCCGCGAGATTCTCAACCCGTTGCCTGTCATATTCTTTTTCATCCAAAAGAACAGACTTCTCATAAACCCTGAATTTTCCGGTTTCATCACATTCCAGTCTCAGATGCAGTTCAGGGAGTTTTCCGGGTTTAAAGGTTATCTCACTGTATGTCATAGATTGTCTTACTTTTGTGATCCCCTGTTTCACTGCCAGTATGATCCATTCATCCAATACAGGTCCTTTATACATAGGAAGTCCATATTGCAGATGTAATTGGGCTGCCTTGCTGATGCAGGCATTTCTGGTACGGTTATTCAGACGTTTATAAACATTGCTGCCCTCAACCGGGTAGTATTTCTTCAGTATCTTCTCTTCGGCTTTTGTCCATGGATCATTGGTTTTCCTGCTTAATCCCAGAATCATCGCTCTGTATTTGCATGCCTGAAGAGATCTTTCAGGAATAAGAGTATGCACATATCCGGCACCTTTTTCTTCATAATATCGGGAAATGATCGCATCCTCTTCCTGTGTCCATGGAAGTCTGTTATTGTCTGATCTGACATTTAAGTACTTAGCTCTGGACTGACAGGCAGTCAGAGTTCTCCCTTCCAATCGTTCTGCTGCCTTCCTGCCTTCCGCTTTGTAATATGTTCTTATAATTTCATCTTCTTCTGCAGTCCATTCTTTTCTTCCCTGTATGCAAAGACCTAATTTGGCAGCTCTTTTATTACATGCCTCTTTGGATCTTCCCTCCAGTCTTTTCTGAACTTCAGCACCTTCTGTCGGATAATAGTTTCTCAGAATTTCATCTTCGCTGCTGCTCCATTTTCTGTTTGCCCCGGAATAAGTAAGTCCTAATGCAGCAGCTCTTCCTCTGCAGGATTCTGCTGATCTCTGATTTAAGCGATAACGTACCTTACTGCCCTCCGCAGCATAATACTCTCTGAGTATTTTATCCTCTGCCTCTGTCCATAATCTGACATATTTAACATCATTCTGTACAGTTGCTGAAGAGGAAATGTTTTTGGATATTTCCATTTTTGATGCCTGGATCCTGCAGCTTTTTGCAGTTCTTCCGGATAATCTTTCACAGACCTGATCTCCCTCTGCGGGATAGTACTTTCTTAATATTTCGATTTCATCGGCTGTCCATCTTTTTTTCGTATTTGCCATGTCTTACACCTGTTTTATATATTATTTCAAACTGAAATATTCACTACTTCTTACTTTTCGTAACCTTCGCAAAAGAATTCCATATGTGAGTGCAATATCTACATAGAAATTCCTGAATGTACAACATATTCATACCCTGTCTCCGTAGTATAAGTTTTTTCCTGTCCCAGTGACGGAATAACAGATTCAGAGCTGTGCAGACTTCCACTTTTAAATACGATCATCACTTCTGCTTTCTTTTCATTAACCGGAGTTATTTCTATATTATTGATTGTGTTTTCAATCATGGCTCTGGTGATATCTTTGGGTTTTACGCAGGAATATTCCTTTGCATAATCTAATATCCTGTCCATCTGATCTGTCAATTCTGTTTTTGAAAGAGGTTTCATGCTTTTCAATTGTTCCAGATTCGCTTTTTTCTCTGCTATCTGCTGTGTAAAAACCTTGTTTCTGCTTAAAAATTCCGCATCAGAAATGTAGCCGCCCATATTGTAATCCAGCAGCTTATCTCTCTTCTGTTCCAGTACTGTTATTTCATGCTGTATGTTGTCAATTTTTTCTTCAGTTCCTTCTGTTTTGTTAATCTCTTTCTCATAAAGTTCCAGATACTTATGCAATATACTTTTATTGCTTTGAGCCAGATTGTTATAAACATCCGATATCATCTCCAGCAGGATTTCTTCTTTTACCGGTTTTGATCTGCAGGAAACTGCGCCCTGTTTTATGCGATGACTGCATACCCAGGTCTTTGCGGCTTTTCCGCGGACAGTTCTGACTTTCAGCCAGTATGCAGCTTTATCTTCCGCACAATGTATAAGTCCGGTAAAAAGGTTGTCCTGCTTATAGGAAGTTTTTTTCAACTTGATATTTTTACTTCTTTCTTCCAGAATCCTGTTTGCATCTTCCCACAGTTTTTCATCCACAATTGCAGGGACATGGTTACCATCGTCTTTATACATCACCCATTCATCTTCAGGCAGGAATTTCTGTTTCTTAGTAAAGAGATCAACTATTTTTACTTTTCCACCAACATAGTAACCCTTATATTTAGGATTTCGGATAATATTGGCAATCACATGGCTGTCAATCTTTCCCCCTTTATAATTTCTGTATCCACATTCCCATAAAAATTGTTCCAGTGAATGGGTAGACCAGTTTCCCAGGGCATATTTTTCAAAAATAAGCTGTACCATTTTTGCCTCTTTGGGATTCAAAAACAATTTTCCGTTTCGCTTGTCCCATCCATATATATGTGAATTACCAAGAACCACACCGTTCTGTATGGATCTTGCATGACCGAAACGCACACGACTTGAAAGTTTTCTGCTTTCTTCCTGTGCAATACCGGACATAATCGACAGCCTGAGTTCCGAATCCTCATCTAATGTATTGATATTGTCATTCCTAAACCAGACAGCAGTTCCACAGTCCAGAAGCTCTCTTGTATATCGTATACTGTCTAATACGTTTCGGGCAAAACGGGTGATCTCTTTAGTTATGATAAGATCAATTTTCCCGGCTTTTGCATCCTGGAGCATTCTCTGGAATTCCTCTCTGTGGGTTACGGTAATACCGGAGATTCCTTCGTCTATATAACCATCCACAAGCGTCCAATTCTTTACGTCTGAAATCAATTGTTCAAAAAAAGTCCACTGATGCTCAATAGAGGTTTTCTGTTCCTCCTTATCCGTACTGACTCGGGCATAATACGCCACATTCAGTTTCAGATCAAATATATTTTTCTGCCGGGATTTCAGTTCCTCACGTGTTGCATAAATATCCATCTTATTCCTTTCCAATCAACTGATTCGCTGGCAATATTCATCTGAACTGTCCATCTGTTCTCCATTCTTCGCGACTACTGTATTGAATGTACTCAAGGTTATAATGTCTTTCTGGATACTGCTGTGCAGTTTTTCGGAAATCTGTCCATTATCAAGCATTTTGTCATTAATCATTGTCAGTACAACCTGTTCCAATGTCATAAGCATTCCTCCTGTTCTGTATGTTATAATGTGCAATTTGGCATAGAACTATCCAGCGGTAATATGATGAATTTCATAAAATTATTATAACTGATTCAAAGATAATTGTTTTTGAGACGAAAAAAATCCGGAACAGCAAAACTACAGAATAAAAACATGATTCAATTACCAATCCTTTCCAGTATGTCTCTTCTCAGATAGTCGGCAGGCAAAAAGTGAATTCGAATTCACTTTTTATTGTGTGTGACGATACTCATAAACGACGCATATGTCAAATGCTTTGGTAACGTTGAAGAATAGGACAGTTCCAAACAAAAAGTGTCTTCGACACTTTAACTCCCCTGCCCCCCCCCCTCAATCAACTTGAGGGATCAGGGATTTCTTTTTTCATCCTTTTATCTCCAGTTTCTCCGAGGAAAGCCAAAACCAGAATAAAGCCAGCTATCACAAAGCAACAGCGAAAAAAAGACACCCACAGTTAATTCCGAACCCTGTGAGTGTCCAAAAACGAAAGGAATAATGAATTATCAAAAATAAAATCTAAGGTGGACAGATTGCTTTGTCTATTGTAATATATGCTGTATGGAATTTTACGAGGAGGATTTATCATGGAAGAAAAAATACTTAATTTTATTCTGGAATGTGCAGAAGTCCAGAAATTGGTTCCATTCTCACTTATCGAAGAAGAATTTAATCTTATTCTGGACGAAGCCTTAAAGTCTGTTATTACGGATGCTCTCTGGGATAATGATACTATTTCTGACGTAACTATAGGAACTGATGGTTTTACTGTCACATTTTTCGAGAATTGATCGTAAATATCAAACTAATCAACTGATGACACGAACACAGCCAGAAGCATAAACAAAGTATCTGATAAGCAGACATGATCTAATACCCCCTTATCAGATACTTTTTTATGTTCCATATCTTGCCTGCAATTTACGACCGTCTATAGCAATCCTCGTAAATAATGCATTTAAGAGAGTTCAGCAGAGTGCGAAAGACAAGGAAGATATCTGCAGGCGTGCTGACGCAAGGCAAAAATATCTGACGCAGATTTCACACTCTGATGGACTGAATTAAGATGCATTATTTTAGAGGATTGCTATAGTCATATTTCTCAAGCCCCAGATTCTCAAAACAATATCTGGGCTTTCCAACACTCTTCCTGCCATATTCGATTGCCTCAGCCGGACAATAGCAGATGCAGGCCATACAATGCGTACAATGCTTTCCCCATACAGGTTTCTTATTTTTCATTGTCACATTGTTTAACGGACAGACTTTTACACATTTGCCGCATCCGGTACAGGTCTGATCTGCATAAAATGCCTTTGCTTTTACAAATGCCGCATAGAAGATATCATTCACCAGACCACTCTCAAAAGATGCACCGAAGCCACTTTTTGATGGAAGCTTCTCTCCATGTTTGATTGCCAACACAGCTTTAGAAATATCAGGACCTGCTGCCGCAACGATTTTCTTTGCTTTCTCCACATCGGGAGCATTAAACATGGCAATGTAATTCTCCGGCATAATGATCTGTGCCGTCCCCATATGCTTTAATCCTTTTTTCTCACTCAGTTTTCGATTGTATATATCTGCGCCACCAATACCGCTTCCGCAGCTCATCACATACCAGACATTCTTCGCCCCGACAAATTCTGTCTGTCCGATCCAGTCAGAAACCACACGCGGGATCCTCCATGCATAAGTCGGCACCACCACTACCAGATTCTCTCCTGTCTTAACAGACCCGGTATCGCCCGATTTGATCCGTTCGTTCATACAGATCAGTTTTTCCTGCAAGCTGCCGACAATCCTCTCTGCTACATATTTACTGTTTCCCGTTCCTGAAAAATAAACAACCATGTCATTTCCTCCTCGCGCCGTTTTATCCTAATAAAAAGATATCACATTCGTTCCATTTTCTCAATATCCGCGGAAGCCCTACTCCAGTATCATTGATCTGTTTTCCATCAAACTCACCATATACAGAAAGTCAAAAAACACCGCAGATTTCTCTGCGGTGCAACCCGGAAGTATAGCGATAACTTCATGACAAATCTTCATACCAATACGGAATTGTTCAAAAATCTTTCGGAGTCTTACTTGCTTAATTTATGATTGTATTATAAACTGACTTTCGTGATATTATCACACAATAACATAGTAAAAACTCTATTGGTTTTTCCAACAGGGTTCTATCGATTACTCATTTAAGAAGATTCATCTACTCTGAGCTGAAAGCTAATTATATTTCTTGCATAACTGTTTATTTTTATACATATAAGCATCTGCCTCATCCAATAACATCTGCATTGTACTCGACATATCATCGGAGGATAATGCCCATCCGCAGGCATAGTCGATTGGTATTTGATTTTCATAACTATTTAATCTGTTTTTTTCTCTGTACAATGATTTTAATATCACCTTAATTTCCGCCTCGCTTGTATGATAAATGACTGCTATAAACTCATCTCCGCCATATCTTCCAACAAAATCCTTTTCTGGAATAACACTGCGCAAAAGCTTTGCGAAATTCAATATTAACTGATCTCCTGCGGAATGTCCCATTGTATCATTTACAGTTTTTAGATTATTTA
>OIEG01000993.1_pt1 | contig 10782 bp, 11 predicted proteins | sample 1581751 | NCBI WGS metagenome assembly OIEG01 (sample SAMN01760950, study PRJEB22395) | human gut metagenome | reverse complement strand
AAACGTTACCTATATATCAATCTATAATTCGGGCAACCGTTTTATCCAAACAATCCGATTTTTCCACTCGAATTGCCCGTCGAGGCACTCGACTAAATTATCGTTTATCATCGTAAAACCATAATTGATTATTTTCTAAAAAACAGTAGCCAAAGCTTAATTTTTGTGGTATAATTTTTCGTTGTAAAATTCTGCACAGCAATTTCTGATATATTGTGCTGTGCAAAAATCGGAGCAATTTATGTCAATTTATAATATTGCAGACCTCAATATTTTAATTAATCCGCTTAGCGAAGAAATCAAAAAGCGGCTTTTACCGTATATCACAAATTCCGATTCATTCGATTTTGAAGTGAAAGTATCGCAAAGCGAAATTGAAGAATATATTGTAAATTCAAAAGAAAAATGCAGCAGCTTTGCGGCTGAAAGTACCCTTATTCTCACGCAAATCTGCAACAGAATTCTTGAAAATTACGACGGTTTTTTCTTCCATTCTTCAAGCCTTATGCTCAACAACGAAGGTTATCTGTTCACCGCCGTAAGCGGTACGGGCAAGTCAACCCATACGGCGTTGTGGAGAAAGCTTTTTAAAGAAAAAGTTGTGATGATTAACGATGACAAGCCGATTATCCGTAAAAAAGACGGTGTTTTCTACGTTTACGGCACGCCTTGGATGGGCAAAAGCGACATTGGAAACAATGTAAAAGCTCCCGTAAAGGCGGTTTACATTTTACAGAGGGGCGAAGAAAACAGCGCAGTAAGAGTGAAAACGGGTGAGGTTTTCAGAAATATTCTCGAAGCAACCGTTGTTCCGACTGATAAAAAAAATATGGAGAAGCTTCTCACGCTTCTTGATGATTTTTTCAGCTCTGTTCTGCTTTTTCGCCTTACCTGCAATACGGACATAGAGGCGGCTCAGATTGCATATGATGCGTCTGACAACATATTTCCACAAACATAAAGGAAGTAATTAAAATGGATTTATTACAGGTAGTGTCGGTTGAAAATATGCGAAAAAGCGATGCGCATACAATTGAGCACCATACAAGCTCTGCCGAGCTTATGTACAGGGCGGCTCAGGGAATTTATGACGCAGTGCAGTTTGTCGGCAATGTTGCCATAGTTTGCGGTAAAGGCAACAACGCAGGCGACGGCTACGCTCTTGCGTGTATTCTCTGCAAAAACGGAGTTACTCCTACAATTTTCCGAGCGTCTGACGGCTTTTCAAAGGACGGTCTTTATTACTACAAAACTGCGCTTTCTCTCGGTGCGCAGGAAGAAAGACTTGAGCTTGCAAACGGCTTTACGGGATATGATATTGTCGTTGACTGCCTGCTCGGAACAGGCTTTTCGGGCGAGCTGAAGGGTGAAATCAGATACGCTGTTGAGCAGATTAACTCAACAGGCGCATTTGTAGTCAGCGCTGACATCAACAGCGGACTCAACGGTGATACGGGCATTGCCGATATAGCCGTAAATTCCGATTTAACGGTGTCAATCGGAGCGTACAAAACAGGACTTTTCCTCAACGATGCACCGTACTATATTGACAAGCTCGTAAATGCGGATATCGGAATTCATATTCTTGAAGAAGAATACAAGCTTATTGACTACTCGCTTTTGCATATGTTCGAGGGTTATAATTCCGAGGTTATGACTATTGATGAGTTCTTTAAAAAATACGGCTGCGAGCCTGCAACGTGCAACGTAGCCGAGTGTGCGGCACAAATCAGCAATGAAAAGAAAAAGACTGTTGTTGTGAAAACAGACCATTCGGCAGTTATCGCCGATTTAAAGTATGTCTATTTCTGCGCTGATTATGTTAGCGTATAAGTTATCAGCTTTGAGGTGAGTTATGAACTATAAGAGATTTTTGATTGAACCGAGTCCGAATTATGCGGCAAAAATTTTCCGTTGTCCCCAGATGATTGACGATTTCAACTTTACTCTGCACTGGCACAGAGATTACGAATTTATCTACGTAAAAAAAGGACCTCTTAAGGTGCAGAAGATAGACTCTCAGATTGTTTTGAATGACGGAGAAGTTTATTTTATGAACAGCGAGGAAATTCACTCCTACGTTGACGTAACCGACAGCCTGCAATTTGTCGTTGTCAACATTTCTCCCAAGATTTTGAAGCCGTATTTTGAAAACCCCTATGAAATACCGACGTTTGAGATTAAAAAGGGAGATGCCTGCGATAAGATAGCACATTCTTTGAAGATTTTGTATGAATGTGAAAATATCAGCGACAGGCTTGAAATTCTGAGAATTAAGGCTATCCTCAACAATATATCATACAATCTCATAAAACACTATAAAAATCCGGATATTAGCTTTGTAAAGGGCTCGGACTCCGATGATTTTGACTGTGCAAAGAGTGCGATTAAATATATGGAAGAAAACTACGCCAGTGACATTTCGCTGACTGAAATTTCAAATTACGTTGGTATGACGCCTGCGCATTTTTCAAAGTATTTTAAGGATAAGAACGAGATGACCTTTTCAAAGTACCTGCGCAGAATCCGACTAGACCACGCAATCAAGGATTTGCGTGACAGCGAAATATCGGTTAAGGCTGCGGCACTTAAAAACGGATTTCCGAATGTAAACTCGCTGATTCTCACCTGCAAGGAAATTTACGGCAGAACTCCGCTTGAAATGAAACAGTTTGTAAGAACCTGATAATATGCAAAGTCCGACAGACAAATGCGACAAATTGCGTATTGAAGTAATTGAGCCAAAGTGATAAAATGTGTGTGAAAGGATGAGCCTTATGCGTGGATTTATGCAGAGAATTGCAATTTTTATGCAGGGAAGATACGGCAACGACAAGTTTAACAACTTTTTGTACATTGTTTTCCTTGTGCTTTGGTTTATAAATATTTTAGTATGGAACAGAACGGCAAGCCTTGTCATTGACTTGCTTATGCTCGCAGTTATTGCATATGCGCTGTTTCGTGCCTTGTCACGCAATATCAACAAAAGAAGTCTTGAAAACAGGACGTTTACTAAAATTTTTGACAGCGTTAAAAATTGGTTTACGCTTACTCAGAAAAAGTTTCGTGACCGCAAGGATTTCAGATACATCAAGTGCCCTGTCTGCAAGGCTCAGCTTCGTGTTAAAAATAAAAAGGGCAATCACGTTGTAAGGTGCCCTCGCTGCGGAAGCGAATTTGACAAGAAAATTTAGTCGAGTGTCTCAACACGCACTATTATAAATTCGGAGTGTAGAGACCCTTAACTCCACTTTTCACTCTCAACTAAATTATGGTTTAGCTTACTTAAAGGGATAACCTTTATAAAAATTAACACGGACAGACGTTTTATCGCCTGCCCGTGTTTTGCTGTTTAAAATTGTTTTTGTAAAAATTTGTAAAATTCCTCAAAACTGCCGTTTTTGTACTGCGAATAATCCTTGTTTTCACGATTTACAATCGTGTCGGTGATAAGATATGTATCAAAGCCGAGCTTTTCGGCACACATATCCTCGTCAACGTCGTTGCCTACCATAATGCTCTCCTCAGGCAAAATTCCGCATTTTTCGCATATAAACTCAAAATATTTCAGATTCGGCTTGCAACAGCCCGAGTTTTCATAGAATGTTACAAATTCAAAATCATCTGCTGAAACGCCTGCCCATTCAAGTCTGCTGCGTGTTGCAACCTCAGGGAAAATCGGGTTGGTTGCCGCAATAACTCTGCCGCCGTTCTGCTTTATGAAATCAACGCTCTTTTTTGCAAAGGGAGTAAAGCTTGTAGCCTCTTTTGCCGCAATAAATTCCTTTGTATAGTAGTCGTCAAACTGCTCAATATACGGTGTTAAGTCCATTCCGCATTCTGATGAAGCGACTTCCCAGAAAACGTCCTTGTTCTTGCGTGAGTTGTCGTTTCTCGTCATAGCACCCGTGCCTTTCCAGATTGCCTTGACAAGTGTGTCGCTGTCAACATTGAGAACAGGCACAAATCTTTTGCACAGCGAAGAAAAATAAAGCTTTGTAAAATACTCCATATCCATCGGAAGCAGAGTTCCGTCCAAGTCAAAAAGATAATTTTTATACATTTAAATTCCTCCAAATTTTTACAAATATATTATAAAATACGCTTGTCACAATTGCAAGAACAAATTTTTTACGCTATACTTATACCAATAGTTAATTCGGTTATCCTTTCAGTACGCTAAACCATAATTTGTCGAGGCACTCGACAAATTATCGTTTATATTACTAATAACGATTGATAATAAAGCTTATACAACGGGATAATCAAAAAATAAATATATTGGAGTGGTCATATGAAAATCGTACTTACAGACGCACAGACGGTGCTTGACAATCTTGTAAACGCAGATATATTAAAGCAGTTCGGCGAGGTGGAAGAATACGGACTTCTGCGCTATGACGAGGTAGCCGAAAAAATAGCCGATGCAGATATGGTGGTCTGTAACAAAACCCTGCTTGATAAAAACACACTCAGGCTTGCAAAAAATCTTAAATATATCGGACTTTTTGCAACCGGTTACAATAATATAGATATTGACTACTGCAAAGCGCATAATATCGCAGTCTGCAACGCCGGCTCCTACTCAACAAACGCCGTTGCACAGCACACCTTTGCGCTTATTCTCGAGCATTTCAACAACACGGCAAACTACAATAAATACGTTCAGGACGGATTGTGGAAACGCAGTAAGACGTTTTCTCCGTTTGTCTATCCGTTGTCTGAGCTTGCAGGAAAAACGCTCGGAATTGTCGGCTTCGGCAATATCGGAAAAGCCGTTGCAAGAATTGCAAATGCCTTTGAAATGAGGGTAATTGCCTTTAACCGTTCCGAAAAGCAGGCTGACGGTGTGGAATTTGTCAGCTTTGAAACTCTGCTTGAACAAAGCGACATCGTTTCGGTGCATTGTCCCTTAAACAGCGAGTCACAGGATATGTTTGATAAAAACGCATTTGCTAAGATGAAAAAGGGTGCGTTATTTGTCAACACTGCCCGAGGCGGAGTTATGGTCGAGCAGGATTTGTTTGACGCATTACAGAGCGAGCACCTCGGAGGTGCGGCTATTGACACGCTCAGGGTTGAGCCTATGGAGGAGGACTGTATACTTATGGGTGCAAAAAACTGCATTATGACTCCGCATATTGCGTGGGCACCCGTTGAAACAAGAATGCGTCTTATGAACATAGTAGCCGATAATATCAGAGCATTTTTAGACGGCACACCACAGAACCGAATTGTGTAAGTCCTTGATAAAACCTTGCAAAAAACATTGACTTAAACGCAAAAAAAGCGTACAATAAGGGTTGATTGGGATGATAATTGATGAATAATGTCAACAGGACTAAATTGCTTCTTTCCTCACTTTCGGTTTTCAGAGGAATTATGAAAAGAAGCGTTGTCAAGGCTTACTACAAGCTGCTCCTTTCACTCGACAGCGAGCCTGACGAATTTCTTAACGCTTACGGTGACTTTTATTCTCTCATCAGCGAGAGAGGTTGCAGCAGCAGACTTGCCTATGCAATGACCGAGGCTGCGCTGTTTGATGAAAACTGCTTTACAAGGGCTGCGGCGGCAGGAAAATACGACTCCCTGCCCGATAATGTGCTAAAGGCTGTAAAGCGTGACTGCGAGGCTATTCTTGCGGCTTCGTCGCTTACGTCCGATGAAGTGCTCAAAGCCTACAAGTATTACGATGAAATCAAGGAAATTGCCGATTCTCTGCCACGCTGGGAGGCTGGCGAGTGCGCACCGAGCTTTAAAATGTTTGACGGCTCACTCAAAAATGTCGCTCAGTATTACAAGGAAAACGGCTGCGGAATATTCGCACGTTACAAGGCGTTTATCTGGCGTGACGGTGATATTCAGCCTGTTCTGCACCCCGACAGAATTGATATGGACTCCTTTACGGGCTACGAAATTCAGAGGGATATGGTTGTGGACAACACAAAGTCGTTTATCGAAGGCAAAAGCTGCAACAACTGTTTGCTTTACGGCGACAAGGGTACGGGCAAAAGCTCAACCGTCAAGGCTATTGCAAACGAGTTTCGCAAGGACGGACTGAGAATTGTTGAGATTCCTAAGGAACGTCTTATTGACTTCCCGATTCTCGTTGATAAAATTGCCGCCTTGCCGATGAAATTTATCATCTTCATTGACGACCTTTCATTCCAGAAGCAGGACCAGAGCTATACAACGCTCAAAGCTGTTTTAGAGGGCGGACTTGCGGCTCGTCCCGACAATGCGCTTATTTATGCGACTTCAAACCGCCGTCATCTTGTCAAGGAAAGCTTTTCCGACAGAACCGACGACGATGTAAATACACGTGACAATATGCAGGAGAGTCTTTCGCTTTCCGACCGCTTCGGTCTTGCAGTTTGTTACTCAATCCCCACCAAAAAGGAATTTGTTGATATTGTAATTGCTCTTGCAAAGCAGAGGGGAATTAATATGAGCGACAAAGAGCTTGAAATGGGTGCAGAGAGATTTGCTCTTTCAAGGGGCGGACGTTCACCACGTTGTGCAAAGCAGTATGTTGAATCGCTGTTTTGCTGATATATGAAATATTCGGAGGAATAGTATGAGAAAAAGAATAGTATCAATTGCGCTTGCATTTGTTCTTGCACTGTCGGTAGCCGTAACTTTTTCGGGCTGCGGAAACGACGACTACCCTGTTGAGGTAGCAAATATTACAATTGAAAGCGAGCCAAAGAACATTGTCGTTCTTGATGCGTCAACCGCTGACATTATTTCGTACACAGGCTATGACATTAAGATGGTAGGCAGAAGCGACGAGGTAAATCAGGACTGGCTGAGCGTTGTGCCGAGCGTAGGCTCGCAGACCTCTCCCGATGTGAATAAAATCAAAACCTACGAAACCGACGTTGTCTTTGCAGGCGAGAACCTTGACAAAAGCGTTAAGGAAAGCCTTGAAAAAGAGAATATTCAGGTTATCACAATGTCGCAGGCTAAAACCCCGAAATCGCTTGAAACAAATTACGTTACTCTCGGAAAAATCCTCGGCGGTAAGGTAACGGGAGCAAACAAGGGTGCTTCTTCGTATGACGACCTTATCAGCAATATGGAAAATGTAAAAGCCTCGGTTAAAACGCAGGTGAATTCTGATATTCTCTACACAGTTTGCTATCTTTATTACGAAAACAACAACTTAAAGCTTATGACAAGCGGAACATACGGCGATATGCTCCTCGGATATACGGGTGCAGTCAATGCGGCTGTAAACATTGATGAAAACAAGGTTGACGTAAATACCTTGAAGGTTGCAAATCCCAACTTCATTTTCTATGCAGACGAAGCAACGCTTAATGCAATTAAAGCCGACGCAGTGCTCAGCAAGCTGACAGCAGTTACAAGCGGCAAAACCCTTATGGTTACTGCCGACGATATGAACCGTCAGGGCAAGAGTGCTCTTGACACTCTTCAGAAAATGGTAGAGTTTATGTATCCGTCGCTTAAGAAGAGTGCAGCCACAAAGGACGAAGCGGCTAAAACAACGGCTACTGCTGCGGCAACAACACCTGCAAATAATAATCAGACTGCAACTACCGCAACTGCAAACGCAGCAACAACACCGTCTGCTGCAACAACTTCACTTGCCGACAAATACAAAATCAAGCTTGAAAAGCTCACGCTTAAATACGAGGACGAAAACGGCAACGTAAAGATTATGCAGCAGCGTCTGTATGACCTCGGATATGTTGACGACAAGGAAAATATCACAGGCTATTACGGAGATATTTCAAAAGAAGCTGTTGAGAACTTCCAGACCAAAAACGGAATCAAGGCAACAGGAGAAGCCGACAACGCAACGCTTGTAAAGATGTTTGACAGCAAGGCTGTTAAAAACGGTTAAGATAAAATTACATAAAAAATGCCCGAGGAGTTTATCCCTCGGGCATTACTTTTTTCGATTGTTCTGTTAATTTCCTGTTACCGTTACCGTAATATCAATGCTTGTGCTTCTGTGCAGGCTGTCGGTTACGGAATACGTCACCTTGTATTTACCCACTCTTGAAGTGACTACGTTACCTGTTACCGTAACCTTGTCGGTAATGTCATTTGAGCAGGTGTCAACTGCTTTTACGTTGCCCATTGGCGAAAAAGCTCCGCCCTTTTTGATTATACAACTTTCTGCTCCGGTAATCTGCGGAGTTTTGTTGTAGTAGGGGTTGCTTTTATTATCGTCTGTCGGGTCCCAACCGCACTTTAAATCGGTAATTTTTATCGTTTCGGGCTTGCCGAGAGGACCGGGGTTATCATCGTCGTAAATTGTAATCGAAGTGTTGTAGGCACAGTTATCGTAAATCCACTTTGAGTCGGAAGCTGAAAGCCTTACACAGCCGAGCGACGCACTTGTGCCGAGCTTGTTGAATTCCTCAACCTCCAAATCGTCAGGCGACGGGGAATAATAGGGCACAGAGTGAAAAAGATAATCACCGGAAATTCCGCTGACATACTGACCGTACACGTTGTCAAACAGCGGGTGCCATTCGTGCTTGAAGTAAATGCCGAAGGTGCCCGTAATGGTGCCGTTGTTCTTGCCGCAGGAGCAGACCATAGCTCTAATCGGAACGGTATACTCGCCGTTTTCGTCGTAGGTGTAAACGGTAACGCAGTTTTGCTTTCGGTTGACGTAGATTGAATACGGATTTTTTCCGCTGTTGTCAGCAAGATTTTTCTTCAGAATGTCACTGTTTGCGGTAATGCAGGTTGAAAACCTGTCAGCTTCCTCTTTTTCAGCTTCAACAATCGTTATTTTGCACTCGTACTTTTTGTTATCGTCAAACAGCGCAGTAACAGTTGCGTTGCCTGCTTTTTTGGCGTCAACTCTTCCGCCACTGTCAACTGTAGCAATATTAACATCACTGCTTGTCCATTTGAGCAGATTTTCTTCTTCGTCCTTAGATATTGCAATAATCTTTGCCTCACCCACCGAGAGCGTGAGAGGTTCTTTTGAGTCAATTTTATAGGTCGGACTTTCAATCGGAATTATTTCCGTAGGGGTTGTGCTGAACGTAGGCTTATTTTCGTTATTATTATGTTCAACGCCCCCGAAAGCACAAAGCATACAGGTAAACGTCAGAATCAAACACAAAAGCGAAATAAACAAGTATTTTTTCATAACATAACCTTTCAAAATATTACAAATTCTTAACCTTTTTACATTATAACTTTTTTTTACAAATAAGGCAAGACATATTTTATTCCATTTAAAAATGTGGTAATATGTATATGGTGATTTTTTATGGCACATCCGATTAAGCATTTCAGAACAATTACAAAGCACAGGCACAAGGTTATTGCAAACTGCGCAAGAGCAGGCATACTATGGCAGGGACTAAGGCACGATTTGTCAAAGTACAGCCCCACCGAGTTTATCCCCGGAGCAAGGTTTTTTCAGGGCGACAGAAGTCCCAACGAGCGTGAGCGTGAAATTTACGGCTGTTCGCTTGCGTGGATGCACCACAAGGGCAGAAACCGCCACCATTACGAATACTGGAACGACTACAACCCCAAGACAAAGCAGATTGAAAACGTGGAAATGCCCGTCAGATACGTGATAGAAATGTTCTGCGACCGTGTAGCGGCAAGCAAAATCTACAACGGCAAAAATTACAAGGACAGCGACCCGTTTACGTATTTTCTGCGCATAAGGGGAAAGCACCGTATGCACCCGAACACCGAGGCACTGCTTGAAAAACTGCTTGTAATGCTGCGTGACGAGGGCGAGGAAAAAACGTTTGCATATATAAAAACGCTCAAAAAGAAATAATCGAGGTGAACAAAATGAAAGCCACAGGCAAAGTAATTGAAGCTATGATAGAATATTATGGCACGGATTTACGAAGAATAAACCATTTTTTAAAAGTTTTTTCATTTGCAAAGACAATCGGGGAGGGAGAAAGCCTCGATGCAGACAGTCAGACTCTTCTTGAGTTTTCTGCAATTGTTCACGATATCGGTATAAGGCAAAGCGAGCTGAAATACAACTCAAGCGCAGGTAAATATCAGGAAATCGAAGGTCCACCCGAGGCTGAAAAGCTGCTTTCAAAGCTCGGTTATGACAGCGACTTTATAAGCAAGGTCTGCTACCTTGTCGGTCATCACCATACATACAGCCGGATTGACTCAATGCCTTATCAGATTCTTGTTGAGGCTGACTTCCTTGTAAATCTTTTTGAGGACGGTGCAAGCATTGAAGCCGTTAAAAAAGCAGAGGAAAAAATCTTCAGAACACCGACAGGTATAAAACTGCTTAAAAAAATGTATTTTGGCGAGTGAATTTTTTGCGAAACGCAGAAGTTTTTTTCTTGCCGAAAAAGTATTGACAACCGACAGGAAAAATGTTATTTTAAAGGTGTTATATGACTGACGGAACAGTGGAATTAACCACAGTGAAGTATAACGATTCAAAGCCGACCGTCTGGGCGAAAGCTCGGACAAAGTCGGCTTTTTTTAATTAGTAAATTTTACCAACCAAATAAAAATATTTTACAAACGGAGGTTTTACGATGAGAAACGAATGGAGAGAATTCAAAGGCGGAGCATGGGAAAACGAAATTAACGTCAGAGATTTTATTCATAGAAACTACACACCGTATTTCGGCGGCAGTGAATTTCTTGAAGGTCCCACACAGGCGACGCTTGACCTCTGGGAACAGGTAAGCGAGCTTAAAAAGCAGGAAATTGAAGCAGGCGGCGTGCTTGATATGGATACAAAGGTTGTTTCAACAATTCTTTCACACGGTGCGGCATATATAGATA
>OIEG01000983.1_pt1 | contig 10852 bp, 6 predicted proteins | sample 1581751 | NCBI WGS metagenome assembly OIEG01 (sample SAMN01760950, study PRJEB22395) | human gut metagenome | reverse complement strand
AAAGGATTGGCAACAATCTGAATCAGATAACGAGAAAGATAAACAGCGGTGCTTTTAATTCATACAACTTTAGTGAAATGATTGCTATGCAAAGAAAAATCTATGACGCAATCAAAAAACTGTCGGAGGAAAAGTGATGGCGACCGTGACATATATTCGTGAGTCAAAACAATCAATCAGTGCGATGAAAGGTGTGATTGATTACTGCTGTCAGGATAAGAAAGTCTATAATGAAATTTCAAATCAAAGACTTGTCAGCGGAGTTAATTGTGACGGCGAAAATGCTTTTTCTGAATTTCTTGCAACCAAGAAATCGTATAAAAAGACGGGCGGAATGAATTTTTATCAGTATGTTCAGTCTTTCTCGCCCAAAGAAAATATTACTCCGCAGAAAGCTCATGAGGTTGCTTTAGAGTTTGCCGAGAAAGCGTGGACAGGATATGAAGTTTTAGTTGCAACACATTGTGATGCACAGCATATCCATTCCCACTTTGTAATCAACTCAGTGAGCTTTGAAAACGGTAAAAAGCTTCGACAGAATCCAAACACACTAAAATCATTACGAGCCTTGAGTGATGAAATCTGCAGACATCATAATCTTTCAACTCTTGACCCATACAACAAGGACGGTATGAAAATTTCAACAAGAGAATACCGCACAGCAGTCAAAGGTCAGAGCTGGAAATTCAAACTGATGAATGACATAGACAAAGCTATGAACATAAGCGGAAGCAAGGAAGATTTCATAAACGCAATGTCAATTATGGGTTACTCGGTAACCTGGACAGATGACAGGAAATACATCACCTATCAATGTCCCAACAAAATGAAATGCAGAGATATAAAACTGCACAATGGTAAATATTTGAAAGGAAGCATGGAAAATGAATTCAGATACAGGCAAGAACAATATTTTGGAAAGTCTAAAACAGAGGAACAGCAACTCGCTGACAGCGATAGAACTGCTGTCAGGAGAAACGAAAGTGATTTCGATTCCGTCACAGGTGAGAGAGGAAGAACTCAATCTGTTGAGAACGGCAATAACATTTCAGCCGGAACTGTACAATATGATTTCAAAAATCTCAACAGACGACCAGATGGTGGACTATCTGGAGAGAATTCTGGAAATCAACAAAGACAATATGAAAACAATCTCACAGAATTGTCAGACGGAGCTGAAGAAAGTTTCGCAACAGGCTCTGAAAGAAATCAGGTCTGTGCAAACTCAGATGACCGAGTCTATCCAACAGGCTGGGAAGAGTCAAGAGGAGTTTTTGAACAATACCGTGCAACAAGGTCAGGAGTTGGAATCGGCAATAGCGTCACAGGTGAAGAAGTCAACTCTTCTGACTGCATTGAAATGGATAGCAATAACCATACTGTCCTCAGCGGTATCAACTCTCTTGCTGAATCACTTTCTCGGATAATAGATGATGAATCGGAAGATGAAGAAGAACGCAGAAAAAGAATTGTAGCCGAGCAAAATGGCAGTGATATTGGTACGGCAATAGGACTTGCTGTAGGTGTGCTTGCAGGTGCAATATCAAAAGAAGAAAATATTGAATACGAAGATGAAGAAACGGGATTTAATCTGAATATGTAGATTCATCAGAACGGAGGTTTAATGAAAGATATTAATGACTTCAGAATTCCAAAGGAAGAAAATTATAACTCTGCGGTAGCCGGTCATCTGAAACGAAGCAGAATGGTTATTGTGGAAGATAACAAAATGATTTCACACAAAGATTACAGGATAAACGGAGTTACATACTCTGTCAACTCAATCTTTGATATGAATTCGAATCGGACGGCAGAGGATAACTTAAAATATCTTATGATGCAGGAAATTGAAAAAGTATCTTAATATTTGAAATTTGGTCTGGATATTAAAACCGCTTAGGAGTATGATTGCGTTGCAAAAAATTATTCTCAAGCGGTTTGATACAGACAAGGAGGAGAAATGGATAATTTAATTACAACAGGAGAAAAAATCACAGTTCTCTATTGCAGACTCTCACAGGAGGATGAGAAAGAGGGCGACAGTAACAGCATAGAGAATCAAAAGGCAATGCTTACGAAATATGCAATTGAAAACGGGTTCAGAAATATTGAGGTGTTTGTTGATGACGGATATTCAGGAGTGTTCTTTGACCGCCCTGCATTTCAGAAAATACTTAATCTGATTGAAGAGAATAAGGTTGATACGCTGATCACAAAGGACTTATCAAGACTTGGCAGAAACTACATAAGCGTTGGTAATTATATCGAAATGGAGTTTCCGCACAGAGATGTTCGGTACATAGCTGTCAACGATAACTACGACAGCAATGATATGAACAGTTCATCAAACGAGCTTGCGCCTTTCAAAAATCTCTTCAATGAATGGTTTGCACGAGATACAAGCAAAAAGATCAGGGCGGTTATCAAGTCTAAAGCAGAACGGGGAGAACGGATTGGCTCGCATATTCCATATGGCTACAAAAAGGATTCCGACAGAAAAGGACATCTAATTATCAATGAAGAAACAGCTAAAAATGTGAAATTAATATTTCAGCTCTGTGCCACAGGAATGGGACCGAGGAATATTGCAAAGGTTCTCGCCGAAAAGAAAATCCCAAGACCATCGGTGTACCGCTATGAAAATGACGGAGTTATCATTCAGAAAACAGATATTACAGACCGATACAGCTGGGCGACAAAGACCATTGTCGGTATGCTTGAAAATGAGGTATACCTTGGACATACGGTTAATTGCAAAACCACAACTTTATCCTACAAAGATAGGAAAAAGAAACTTGTTCCCGTAGAAAATCAATTCAGATTTGAAAATACTCACGAAGCTATAATAGACAAGGAAACCTGGGATATTGTTCAGATGGTTCGTGAGGGCAGACGAAGAATTACGAAGTCAGGTAATATCAATAAATACAGCGGTTTGCTTTACTGCGCCGACTGCGGAGCAAGATTGACCTATAACAGCGGAAACAAGGCAAAGCCAAAAAGCTATTACTTTATGTGCAGTTCATACCGCAGACACAAGGACGGCGATTGTGTATTGCCACACCGCATCCGTGAGATTGTATTAGATGAAATTGTCAGAGAGGAAATCAATCAGGCAATTTACTATGCGGTCAATGAAAAGGACAAGTTTGTTGATTGTATCAGCAAAAGGAGTTTATCTGAAAGCCGAAAAAAGCTCAGTCAGAAGATAACTGAGCTTGATAGGTTGAATAACCGCAAAAACGAGTTGAATGTAATATTCAGAAAGCTATATGAGGATAACGCACTCGGTAAAATCCCTGATGACCAATACAGACTTCTATCCGACAGCTATACTGCTGAACTGCATGAGCTAAAAGCAAAGATACCCGAACTGCAAAATCAGATAAATGAAATCAAAACTGAGGAAAGCAATGTCGATAGGTTCATAGCTCTGGCAAACAAATACATCTACATTGAAGAACTGACACCCGAGATACTCCGAACCTTCGTAAGAAAAATCACCATACACGAAAACGATAAAGAGAACCCCGGAGCAAAGTATGAGATTGATATATTTCTGACACATATAGGAAAGTTCTGGTGAGAGATATTCAATAGCAAAATAACAGCAAAAAAACAGAGCAGATAGCGAAAACTACCTGCTCTGTATTTTTTGAATAAAGTACATTCCTTATGGGAAGTCAGCTGACTCGAGCCCTCGGCACGCGGTTTTGGAGCGACTGTTGAAATCTCGAAACCGTATATATAAGCCACTATTTAAGCCAAAGTCAGAGCATCAGAATTGCATTTTTGTAATTTTGATGCTTTATTGATGCTATAGAAATTTCAAATGCTGACGGTCTGCTAAAATAACATACTTTATTGCAGTGTATGGTAACATGCTAAAATCAATCTGTCAATCAATTCATAACTCAAATTTTGCGCCGCCGTAAACAAAGAATACAAAGCGGAAACAGATTCGTTTTATTTTTTCAGTATATTAAACTATATGTTTTTGATGATTTTTACATATTCTCGCAGATATTTGAATGGGAAAGGTACAACGGTATATTGACCGTTGCGTACAAATTCAACGGAGAGAAGTGGTAGCAGGTCCTTGAATTCCATTTTCTTTTCTGATATTATTTTACGAATAATACAAGCTCTGCTGACACCGGATCTTCTCAGCGATTTTTCTCCTGCATAATAGTACACTTCTTCACCCTCTTCAAGAACAAAATCCTTTTTAAAACAGCATATATTTACGATATTACTCATAAGGTATTCGTCATTTTTTAGACTTTGGATTCTCGGATGCATCCACACACCATATTTATCGCGCATATACTGATTTAGATCAATAGCATACTTTTTTTGCATATTCATAAACCTGCGAATTTCATACTTTGTAAGAACAGGTTGCTGCTCTCTTATAATTGCTATAAGATTGTTTGTTTCATCAGCGTACTGTGGATATTCTGATGAAAATGCATTAATCATATTAATTAGATTTTCTTTTCGTACTGCTGTGTTTGGGTTGGTTTCTTTAAGTGCCATGTTGAGTTTGTAAATGTCAGGAATGGTAAATTCGCAGGTCCTCACAATTGCGTGTATATTATTAATATCAGAAAACACAAGACCTTCAACACTGTTACATACCCTGCTGTTTTCTTTGTTGTATTCTGAATACATAAGCATTATTCGTTCTTTATCAGTACTTTCTGTGGGTTCAATATCATTAAAGGTTTCAAAATTCAAATCACCTTTTGGTGTTACTGTCATCATATTGTATTCAAAGTGAGAATCAGGGTATGTATATCCTTCTATCTTTTCTCTTGTTACAAACGACCAGGTTTTGTCTGTCCTTAGTTGGTTCCAATCATAAATGGAGAGTTTTCTGCTATAAATATCTCCTTTTATTATTAATTCCTGTGCTACCTTTTTTACCATATTTTTTAATTTTTCCTCACTATGGTTTTCAACTATAATATGTTGAACAATCAGACCGTTGTTATCATCTTTGTGTGGGTCCGGTAACTTATTATTTTCATAGTATTCCTCACCATAGATAATACGGATATTGTAACCGCTTTCTGAGGTTGTATCTATCAGAGGGTGTATATTGTAATCACTTTCAAGAATGCGAACAATGCTGTCAAGCATTGATTCGGACTGTTTGTCCTTGCAGTAGTCGGATATGGTAACGTCTTTTTCACTAAGCATTTTTCCGAATTCTTCTACGCTGATTTCAGTCTTTCTGCTTTTTTTAATTTCCGTTTTATCAGCAGCATCGTATGAGTCATATTCAAGTGTTAAGTAATCAGACAGTTTTAGCTTTACATCTTCAAGAAACTTATTCATTATACCCAGCTTGCTTCTGGAAAATTTTTCTGGGTTTTCATAACATAAAAATTCTACCGTATTGTGGGAATTTTTATGTGAACCCGGCGCAAAGGTGTCCTTCAGGTCAACTTTGTCACTTTTCAGTTTTTTCCTGAAAGCTCCTGTTTCGGAGTCTATTATGTAGAAACTGCCCTGTTTTGAATAACTGTTTTTCCTGAATGTCTTAACATCAAGGGTTAAGTACATTCCCGGCTTAAGTGAAATCTGGAGGAATCGGAACATATATATTTCTTTAGTTGATTTGTCTCTTATCGGGGATGTGCTGTCGCCATAGTATAACTTACCTGTAAGATTATTATAGGAGAACAACTCGCCTTTAGGAGTTTTCATAGAATTTATAAGCAGTTGCGCAAGAAGTCTGTCATTGTAATAGAAAACCCTGTTTCTTTCAGCCTTATCCAGCACATTGATTTTTTCTACGGCAACATTTGGATACTGCTCTTTTATCTTTCTGCTAAAATTGAGATTATATTCTTTGCCTTTTTGAAAGAGAACAAGTGCTTCTTTTCCAAAGGAATGTTGTACTGCAAGTGCTTTGTATTCAGCGGTAGGAATATCAAGGATATTTGTATTGTATAAACCTGTTGTGCCTTTGACAAAGTAAATATCAAAATCCCTTTCTATATTTTCATAGTTGTATTCTGCTCGAAACTTGTTGGTAAGTATCATAAAAAATCTTCACTCCTTATCATATTAATATTTGTGGTTATTGGTTTTCCGTCTTGGTCAATCAATCCCGGAATCTCTACAATTTTTCCGTCACAGCTTATAGTAGGTTTCGTATTGTTGTTTCCTACAAGGTTGATTATATATGCCCTTTTGCCCTTAATAGTATCAAGCTTTTGCCGTATTCTTTCAGTAGTGCTTTCTCTGTCCTGCAGGTATGTAGGTTTCCAGTTTTTGAAGTCAACATAAATACCGTCTTTAATTTCAAAATCAAAGAACTCAAATCTATCAGGGTCATTAATTGGCTTTAAGTCCATTCCCCGTTCTCTGCTTAGTATAAACTCGCCGCAGACTTCTCCTAATGCACCTTTATAGATGTTGTGGAAAAGCACAGGGCTCATCATATACATATTTTTTTCAAAAGTTGTTGCATAACCTAATTTGATGAAGTGTTCTCTCATACCGCTATATTTCATCGCGTATGGAAGATAAGAGTTTTTCTCTCCTGCCTCATAAATAATAGTTTCGTTGGTTATACCCTTCATTTTTGCTCTGCCACTGTTTTGAAAGTCAATTTTACTTGTACCAAAATCAATAATTACATCATCAAAATCATAGTACTGAGAGTAAAGGTATTTGTTGATTTTTTTACCGGCAGTAATATAAAGCATTTTCAAATTATAGTCAGCATTATATTGGCTTTGATTTGCAGTAGGAAAAGTCAACACCAGCTCTCTTAATTCATGCCATATTTGCATACTCCTTTCGTTCCATTTTCTGTAAAGCAAGCCTTTAATAGTCCACATTCCGGTTGAAGATATTTTTTCTGCAGTATTAAGGATGCGCTGCCGTTCATCCGAATAATCACTTCCAAGAGTTTCTCTCAAAACAGCAATAGCCTCAAGCTCAGGCGACATTATTCTTTTCCGTAGTTCACCGCTATATATCTTTTCAAGCAGCTTGTCCTCAATGTAAATATTAATGTTTCTGTTTTTCACAAATGTGCGGCACATTCTGCCTACTGCCTGAATGACTTCTCTTGTTGCCTGCATACGGATACTTTTAATTTTATATAGTTCATTATTTTCATAGGTATGCCCTGTGGAGTAGGAATTAAAGGCTGTTCTAATAAGACTATTAAGTTGTGAACGCTTGATTTCTCCGTTTTCATACAGACTTTCTATTTGTACCAACATACTTATCAGCTGGTTAACTGTAATTTTTTCATCTGTATAAATATTGGTAGTAAGATTTGTAATATTTCCAAGATACAGAGCATCAATATCCTTTGTAAAGTGGCGTTTATCCTTTGGATTTTTACATTCGACAAGTTCAATATAGTTTGTTTTGTCTGTAACTGCATATTGCAGATTTTGCCCTGCGCCGATTGTACTGTAAGAAGAAATTATAAGAATTTTTTCTCCTTGCTCCAGTTTATTAATCAGAACTTTTTTATCCTCTTCAAAATTTTTGCTTTTAAGCACAAACAGTGTATCTGTTGCTTTATAGTTTAGTCCGCAAAATAAAATTGCCTTTTCCATTAATCCTAAAAGCAGATTATAGTTCATAGATGCTTTGTTTTCCTCAGGAAGAGCCATTCCAAGGTAAAGCATGGATTTTAGTGTTGTATTTTTAAGGAAGGATACCATAGCATACAGAATATTGCAGTACCTTATTCGGTAATATATTTCTTCGCACTCATTGTCAATAATATTACCGCATACCATTGCAAAATCATTGTTTCCAAATAATTCTCTGCAAATATCTTCACTTCTGCTTTCACTGTACTCAGTACTGATAACTTCGGTGCTAAGACTAATTCCATTGTCCTTGTATGGTTCATAAAGCCTGAACATCTGTTTTTTAACTCTGTCTTTCATATCTTCAGGTGTAGAATGAAAGTCGTTCTCTAGATAATTTCTGAGATATTCAAGATTGTAGTTGCCGACAACAGAAGGTATTTCAGCGGTAGCTGAAAGTCCGATGACAGCATTGTGCTTTGAAATATATCCTATAATTTTTTCAGGTGTATCATATAGTTTTATAAAACGGAGATTTGTAAAGTCAAAGTGTGAGTCGCTATCTTCAAATTCAAAGATTTCAATTCCTTTTTGGTAGAAAGAATCGTCTGGAATATTGTGTTTTTCTTTCTGACTTATTTTCTGCTCACATAATTCACCAAGCAGGAGTTTGCTTTGGTTACTGCTAAGCTCAAGCTTTTTCATAATAGTAGATATAGCATTTTCAATAGTCATAGCATCAGCAATAAACGGTCTTTCCTTGTTGATGATGTTCATATATTCATTAGCCCAGTGAAAAAGAAATCTTCTGAAGTGAAGTAAAAATCTGTTAATATCTCTTAAAAAGCTATAAATTACAATATCGTCTTTTTTGCGGTTTTCAAAGAATGTTTTTTTATCCTCAAAGAAAACCTTAACAATGTTTTCCTCCTTATCCTTTGTTGCACGAATATACTTTGCATTTCCATTTAGTATAGAGTGGTAGGTAGCATCCTTGAACAGGAAATTTTGTTTTCTGTCAATATGATTTTCGTTTACCTTTATACTCAGATTAGTGTGATATTTATCGGCAATTTCATCCGCCTCTTTTTTCAACTTTGCAAAGGTAATTATTTTACCTTTACTATAGTCAATTGAGTCAATAGCCTTTTTAAGATTGTTTGAAAAATAATCCGTGTTAAAAGTTCTTAATATCTGCCTGAAAACAGAAATATAATCTTCTCGAACTGAAACAGCTCTTTCAATCAGCTCATTTTCAATAGTGGATTTTGTCGCATCAAATTCATCAACAATAATGATTGAATCGGTAAATAAAGGAGATTTTATAAATTCATAACTAGGTTCTACTATAACAGAATTTCGCTTCATAAATTTGCTGATACTCATAAGAATAATCTTTCTTTCATCAGTAAATACTGCAGGATAAAGTGCACCTATCCAATTGTAATTTGCATCATTCTTTATTGCTTTTAGCTTGTCTTTTTTATTTGCAAACCTCTTTTTCAGTGTATCTGAAACAAAGTGCCTGAAATTTCTTTCTGCCCTGTTAACATTATCAACTAACATCTGTTGATATTGAGTATCGTTTATATTGCTGTTTTTTATTTTTGTGTAATTTCCTATTGCTTTTTCAAGTTCATAATATTCAGCGGATATAAATTCTTCAGGAATATCAAGAACAGGGATTTTATCTACAACTTCATCAAAATTTGAACGTATTCGCAGTACCTCTTTATTGTATAATTCTTCGTCATTATATGCTCTTTTTAAATCCTCTTCCGGAAGATTTTTGTTGAGGGTTGTAAGGTATATTATTTTTCTTGTGTTATTAGGATTTGCGGCGTATTCTCGCATACAATTTGTGATTGTGTAAGTTTTTCCGTATCCTGTGGGAAGTTCACAAAGAAAAAGGCCGTTTACATTGTCGTTTAAAACTGAGTCTATGTATTGTTTCGTAGTTATCACCTCGTTAAGATTTGTCACTATATAGTATAACATAATAAAAAGGATAAATAAGGGCATATAGTACCCCCTATTTATCCTTGACATAAATCTATATTCTTTTTTAAAAGTTCGATCATTTTTGATTTCACATTATCGGGCTGTAAAATCTCTACATTACCAAGACCAATTATCCATCCTAAAAATATATTAGACGGAACAGCATAAAAGGAAACCTGTAAATATTCTGTTTGCTCGTCATCACAAATTTCAATGTTTGTACCAAATTGGTCAAGAAATGCACCTACCAAGTATTCGGGGATTTTTACAGTAATACATTCTTCTTTCCCGGAAAACATGCCGATTCTTCGGGATACATATGTATCCGGATTGAATTCTGAAAACTGTTCCTTTCCTCTTATTTCAAATTCCAGCTGTTCAATATTGTAGAGTTTGTCAACTCTGTAAACTCTTTCTTTAAGAATACCATCAGTTTCCTTGGTGTCATATCCATAAAGATAATATCTACCGTCTGCCCAAATAAGTGTAAACGGATTTAATGAATATGATTTTCCATTTCTGTTTTTCAGGATCTTATCCTTAGTCCAATGACGGTATTCAAAGGAAATCTGCTTTTTATTATTTATTGCGTGCACAATATTATTTATGTTGATTAGTATTCTCTTGTTTTCACTTTTTGCAATATTGATACCTAAAATACTTCTGTCTAATGCTTCTGCATCATATATGCTGACGGTGCTTCTCAACTTCTTTGATATACTATCCGCAATGCCGTTTGGAATAATATTAGAGGCATAAATAGAGTCTAACAATAATTTTATTTCGGCGTTTTGTAAAAGACGGTCTCCGATAAAGTAGGTAGCATTTCTACCTCTGCCTGAAATTATTTCTACGCCAAAATCTTCACGCAGTAATTTAATATCTCTTTTTACAGAGTCACGTTCACATTCAAATCCTTCGTTGTAGAGCTTTTGTAAAATCTCCTCCATAGATAATTGATGATCTTCATCAGTGTATTTTTCCAGTATTCTGTATAGCATTAATATTCTGCTCTTATTTCTGCTCAAAGTATCCTCCATAATATTTTGGTAAGTATATTCTTTATGTTTAGTATATCACCTGAAAATAGTGTGTTCAAGGAAAAAATAACTTTTACAAAAGAAAGTGAGTTTTTTCTTATGGCTAAAGTACATAGTTCTGAATTTTCTTTTTTATATAAAAATAGTATTGCTATTATTCCAGAGGTGGAATATAATAAAGATAACACTACACGAGGTGATAGAATGCTTGCTTATATGACCGCCGGCGAAGCCGCAGAA
>OIEG01000974.1_pt1 | contig 10893 bp, 6 predicted proteins | sample 1581751 | NCBI WGS metagenome assembly OIEG01 (sample SAMN01760950, study PRJEB22395) | human gut metagenome | reverse complement strand
AATAAGCCGAGTGCAAAAGCAAATTTTATTTGCGTTTTGCCGGCATGGAGTGTCTAAGAAGAAGTCAAAGATAATAACAAGAAGAGCGGAGAACCAAACTCAACTTTTGTTTTCGGCTCCCCCGCGTAACGAAGCTCGTAGAGGGGCTTTCTCGTTTCGATCGTCCGTACTTGCAGGGGCCTCGCCTCCAAGACGGGGATGATCCCTGCCGGTCCGACCTTCGGTAGGTTTCAGCCGGGTTGCCCGTCCGATCTCCGGTTCGGGAAAAGTCCGGAAAATTCCGCTCCGTATTCAGACGAGAAACATCATTCGTTATATTTTATTGCGTTTTTATCGAAAAACGATAAAAATTATTTGTTTTGCAGAAGTTCTTTACTATCTTTGCCTCACCGGAGGTTAAAAACAGGTCGAACACCTCCATTACGTATTCAGCAAACCGAAAATGGACAAAAAACAGAAAAAATCTCTGCGGCGCCATCTGCTGGTCATTTACATCTTTTATTTCCTGGCTCTGGCCGCAGGATTCATCCACAGCTTCGTGCCCCACGTGTCGTCGAGTCTGGCGACAGGTTGGCAGGCTGCGTCCGAAGACATTCGGATGCAGGAAAAACACGGTATCGCGCAACACACCTACTTTTTGGCGGCCCGGTTGCAAAACGCCCAGAGCGACGAAACTCTTTTCCCGATAGAAACCGGACACGCATCGATCTCCACCGAAGCCGAATATACGGGGGTTAATATCTACGTCAAAACGGACGAAAACAGTGACCCGACAGTAGTCCGGACACTGAACAGAATCAATTACATACTGCTGCTGTCCATCCCGGCCCTGCTGGCCAAGCTCTCTATCCTGATCCTGGTAGCGCTGATTATCAATATCCTGCGCAAATCGGTACGGGACGAACAACCCCTGCCGGGGCGTATCATCATCTACACGCGTGCCGTAGGGTTCCTGCTGATTCTGGCCGAAGTCTGCACCGGAGTCGGCTCTTATATTTACCAGAGTACGACCCGGACGTTTCTCGAAGATTCGCCCCTGCAAGTCGCCGCCTCGTTCCCGCTCAACTACTGGAACATCGTCATGGCGATTCTGGTACTCTTCTCGGCCGAGGTCTTCTCGATCGGATCCCGGTTGAGCGAAGAGCAAAAACTCACGATCTAAAGAAAAAATAAATGTCGATATACAATATACACACGGGGGGGGACGCAAGACATGGCGATAATCATCAACATAGATGTCATGATGGCGAAACGAAAGATGTCACTCGGCGAGCTCGCCGAGCGGGTCGATATCACCCCGGCCAACCTTTCCATTCTCAAGAACGGCAAGGCCAAGGCGATCCGCTTTTCAACGCTGGAAGCCATTTGCCGCGAACTGAACTGCCAGCCGGGCGACATCATCGAATACCGACCGGAAGAAACAACCGAATGACAACGCAATACAAATAATTTCACCCAAAATCAATTAACAATCATTTTATGAAAAGGTTCATTCTTTTACTTGTCACGCTGTTCGCAATGACGAATGTCATGGCGCAACTACAGCCTGACATGCCGATTCCCGCCGATAAGGAGGTGCGCGTCGGACGACTCGAAAACGGCATGACGTACTACATCCGTCACAACGAAAAACCCAAGGGACAGGCATCCTTCTACATTTTCCACCACGTAGGAGCTGTCCAGGAGGAAGATTCCCAACAGGGCCTCGCCCACTTCCTCGAACACATGGCCTTCAACGGCACCAAGAACCTGCCGGGCAAAAAGATGATAGAATATCTGGAGCGTAACGGCGTCAAATTCGGTGCGGACCTGAATGCCTACACCTCTTACGATGAAACATGCTACAACCTGGACAATGTGCCCACAGCAAACCCTGCGACGATCGACACCGCACTGCTGATCCTGCACGACTGGTCGCAGTTCATCAGTCTGGAGCCTCAGGAGATCAACAACGAACGCGGCGTAATCATGGAGGAGCTGCGCACCCGCGACGGAGCTGGATGGCGCGCCATGGTACGACGCAACGCCGCCGTCAACAGAGGCTCGAAATACGAGCACCGCAACGTAATCGGCTATCTGGACGGTCTGAAGAGTTTCGACCATAAAGCCTTGTACGACTTCTACAAAACGTGGTATCGCCCGGAATACCAGGCGATCGTCATAGTCGGCGATATCGACGTCGATCGGATCGAAAACAAGATCAAAACCCTGATGGCGGATATTCCGGTTTCCCCTGCAGATGCCCCGCAGAAAGAGGCTTACCTAGTTCCTGAAAACGAAGAACCCATCGTCAGCATCTTTTCCGATCCCGAAATGACGGCTTCGGTCATGCAGCTCTTCATCAAACGACCTGCTCTCCCCAAGCAATACAACAACCTGATAATTAGCCAAATGTACGATGTACTCAACTCCTACACAAGTGCCATGGCGAACGATCGCATGAATGAAATCGCCATGCAGCCCGATGCTCCGTTCCTGAGTGCCGGGATGGATTCAGGCAACATACTGGGAGTGAATCCGACCCAAGATCTCACGATGGTCGCCGTACAAACTCGAGACGGAGAGTTGCTCTGCGGTTACAAAGCTATCCTCGAAGAGATGGAAAAGATGAAGCGTTACGGCTTTACACAGAGCGAATTCGATCGTACGAAAGCTGAATTCCTGCGTCAGGCCGAGGCTACCTATGCCAATCGGAACGACCTTACGAACGGACAATATGTTCAAACCTACCTGGCGAATTACAAGAAAAATACCGCTATGGCAGATGCCGAAACGCAGTACAACCTCGACAAACAATACCTCGAAGCATTGACCCTCGACGATGTGAATGCTTGGGTAAAACAACTTCTGACACCTGAAAACCAGGTTATCACCGTCGAAGTACCGAAGAAAGAGGGACTGACCGAGCCGACCGAAGCCGAACTTCTGGCCATCCGCAGCGAGGTCATGGCATCCGACGTCGAGGCTTACCAGGACAATACCGTCAGCGAGCCTCTGATCCCCGCAGATATCAAGCTGAAAGGCTCGCCCGTGAAAAAGACCGCATACAACGAGGATCTCGGAACGACCGAATGGATTCTCAAGAACGGTGTGAAGATCATCGTCAAACCGACCCAACTCAAGGCGGACGAAGTCCTGCTGCAGGTACAGGCTGACGGCGGGATGTCGCAGCTTGCCGATACTGAGGTGAAGGAGGGTGAATTCCTTCCGGTCATCGCGGCCCAGTCGGGGGTGGGCAAATTCTCTGCAATCGAACTGAACAAGCAGCTCGCAGGCAAGAAAGCCGGAATCAACCTGTACGTCAATAACTACAGCAACGGTATGAGCGGTTACTGCTCGCCCAAAGACATCGAAACGATGCTCCAACTGCTCTACCAGAACTTCACAAGTCCCCGCTTCTCGGAGGAGGATTTCAACACGACGATGGACAGCTACAAGGCATACGTCCAGAACCTGACCTCGAATCCCGACTACATCATGCAGATAGAAACGATCAAAACGCTTTACAGCGACAATCCGCGTCAGCAGCCGCTGACGATCGAGGCCCTGGAAAGCATCTCGTTCGAAAATCTGCCGAAAACCTTCAAAACGCTTTACCCGGGTGCGAACAGCTTTACGTTCACCTTCGTAGGCAACGTGGATTTGGAAACGTTGAAGCCGTTGGTCGAGAAATATATCGGTTCGATTCCCACCTCGAAACACGTGATTAAGTTCACGGACGACAAACTCCGCACGGCAAAAGGCAAGGTCATGAACGACTTCCGTACCCCGATGCTGCAGCCGAAAGTTTCGGAGTTCCTGCTCTTCTCGAGCGATGCGGACTACACGCTGCGCAACAAGCAAACCATGTTGCTGCTCAACATGGCCCTGACCAACCGTTACCGGGAATCCATCCGCGAGGAAAAAGGCGGCACGTACGGCGTATCGGTGAACTTCGACCTCACGTATCGCCCCGAAAAACAGTACATCCTGCAAGTACAGTTCGACACCAACGAGGAGATGGCCGACGAACTCGTACAGATCGTTTTCGATGAATTCGAGAAAATCGCAACCGAAGGACCGGAAGCAAAAGACATCGACGACTCCCGCGAATACCTGGTCAAGCAGTTCAAGAATACGCTCGAAAAGAACAGCACCTGGTTCGGGTTGATCGACAGCTACAACCGTCACAAGCAGAATCTGCTCGCCGACTACGAAAAGACCCTGAACAGCATCACTTACGACGAGATCCGCGACCTGGCGAAGAAGCTTCTCGACAGCGGCAACGTAATACAGGTCACCATGCGTCCCGAAGCTCAACCCGAAGCAGATGAATAATCATCGATAACAGGTTTTATTCACTACTACCCCCGAACTCTCACCGGTTCGGGGGTTTTCTTTGGTTCCGGACTCCCGTTCACGGATGTTTCCTTTTCCGCTCCTATCTGCAATGCAGGAAGATCGTCCACACACAGGAATCGTATCCGTTTCCGGGAAACAGACGCGGAACCAAACGCCACGAACGACGTTATGTCATACCCCGCCATATTTTCCGATTCCGCACTTCGCATCGAATTCTCCGTTTCGGCGACGCTCTTCCGTTTGCGGACAGCTTTCAGCCGATCACGTTGCCCCTTCCCGGCAGTCGGAATCGCATTATGCGGGCAGCAGGTCCCCCGGTGCGACAGCCTGCCAACCTACAGCAAAAGAACGATCCGAACAATGTCTTGCGTTTTTCGGACATACGGCAACCGGCTCCCCGGCAGGCAGGAAAAACAGTAACGGGACAAGATCATGCGCTCCGACTTCCGCGCACTGCTCTTCCCTGAAATTTACACCTCATAAGACCCGAGACAGCTCCTTCGCGGACAATACGAGCGGAATCGCAACCGCATAAAGAATAAAAACGGGCCTCATCAAAAGATGAGGCCCGGCAATTTCAACTGCAAACTGCGGCTATTTCGAAGTCACGACCACGTCGGACGCCTTGTTCAGCAACAACTGATAAGCCGCCGTCGCATCGCTGCCCTGCGAAAACTTGGTATAGATCGCGGTAATGTTCACCACGGAACCGTCCGCAGGTATTTTCTCGTCACGGAAACGGCAATAACCGCTCGAACGTACGACATAATTGCCTGCGAGGGTGTTGATGTCGCCATAGGTGAACCAGGCAGAGCCATAATAGAACGTACTCTCGTGCGTAAGCTCATCGACCCGCTTCGTCGCCCAGGTAGCCCAATCGTTGATATCGGTCCAACCCGGAGAATTCACATCGTAGGAGGTACTGTTGGCGAAGTAGTTGGGGAATGTATTTTTATACCCCCAGCCGGCCTTGCCGAACTTGCTTTCCAACCCTTCGAAACGGATCAAACGCCCCAGCGACTCATCCGTCAGCGTCGAATAGGAAGCGGGAGTGACCACCAAAGTATCGGCCGCCGTCAAGCCGATCAATTCGCCGAGCTTGACATGCTCTTCCAAGGTATTGCGGTCATCCATATTGCCGTTGGCATAGCTGGAATTGGTCGATGCGACACCCACGCTGAGCATCGTGCGGTAATTTCCCAGCACCAGACCCTGCAAACGGATATAAACCAGGCGACCGGGAGCATAGGTAATGTAATATCCCGAAGTCACTTTGATTTCGATGGCCGACTGGCAGCTTTCATCGTACAGGTACATCGACTTATAGACGTTACCGGCCTGGTCGCTGGAAATGACTTTGCCCCGAATCACCAGGTCGTCGGTAATGGTCAGCGACTGGCCGATACCGCTGGTTCCGGGATAAGCCTCCTCGAAAATATCCTTCAGCTCCTTGATCGAAATGATTTTACTGTCGCTGAAGTCCGCATCCGTCCATACCTTCGCAGGAGCCGGCGTATCGAAATCGTTATAACAGCCGACGAAGAACAAACTTGCTGTCACCGCCAGAAATATGGTTGCTATTCTATTCATATTCTTCACAATATTAATTCGTTAAGCCGTTAAAAACGGAAATAGACATTCAGGTAGTAAGTGGTGCCGAACAGGTAGAAATACTTGGGAGCGAACTTCTGGTAGGAAGTGATCTCCTTGCCGGTCTTAATGCCCTGCACACGCATCTGCTCGTAACCGCCGGTCTTGATATTCTGGTTGTTCAAGATGTTATTCACCTGCAAACTGAAGCCGAGCGTATAACGACGCTGAATGTAGAAATTCTTACCGATGCTCGCACTCAAGGTGTAAGCCGAATCGAACTTCTCCTGACTGCGCAGCTCCCGGATCTGTTCGTCCGTCATCGTAGGCAACAGCACCTCGTCCGTACGGTAAAGCGGGTTCATCGACAGATACATATTGTTGTAATAGTTCAGATCGATCGATGCGTAGATGTTATGAGGACCGCGGTACGACAAACCGATATTCATTGCCGTCTGCGGAGTGCTCTCCACGCGCATATCCTTCCAATAGACCGTACCGGAGTTCAGCGGCTCGGCGCTGTTGTCGGCAATCTGCACGTAATTGGGATTCGACGTGTAAGTGTACTGACCCCAACTGATCGCACCGTTCAAAGACAAACCGTTGTAGATCGGAATCGAAGCGGCGACTTCCAGACCGAAATACTGCTCGTCGATACCGCTCAAGGCGAAATTGGTATAGGTCTTCAGCACGTCATCGTAGAAGGAGATCACCTTCGAACGGTCGTTCACCTTCGTATAATAACCGGAAACACGGAGTTTATAATCGCCATAACGCAGATTGTACGAAGCGTCGATGCCGTAAACCTTCTCCGTCGTAAGCCCCGGAGTTACCGAATTACGCGTACGGGGCGAAACGAAGGCCGACTGGAACGCAGGAGCATTCTGCATCGCCACAGCGTTGAGTTCGAAAGTATGATTGGCATTGATGACATAATCGAAATTACCTTTGGCCTTATATACGAAATATTCGAGTTTCTCCGATTTGCCCTTCGAATTATCCAGGAAGAGACCCTTGCGCCAAAGACCTTCGCGCCACATCGAAAGTCCTCCGAGCTCGGCGCCCAACTTCATACCGAAACCGCCGAAACGGGTGGCATAAGTAGCCCATACACCGCCGGAACGCAGATGCGCCTTGTAGTTGTAGCTGAACTTGTCGCCCTCTCTGACGGCTCTTGCATGACCGTACTGGTTATAATAATCCATATCGTTCTGCGCCATGATCGGATCGCCGAAGTCGCGCTGTGCGAATTTATCGACATCCACATAGTAGTCGCCGCCGAGCAGATCCTTCACCTCGTCGTAGTACCACGTGCGGTTGATGCGGACGTTGGCTCCGGCCGTCAGACGGGAGTTATCCTTATAGATTCGGCTGATCTGCGCGGCGAGGTTCCAGTCCAACTGGTCGGTATGGCGCTCCTCGATGATATAGTTCGAACGGGCGCCGGGACCATATATCGCTTCGTCCTCGGCATTGCGGAAATTCATGTTGGTCTGGTACATTTCGTCCCAGTCGAAGTGGCGGATATTACCCACGTTGCGCATCCACTGATCCGCCAGACTGGCCGCAGCCATCGAAGCGGCCTCCAGGTCGGTAGCGTTCAGCAACTTGTAGCTCGGCATATAGCGGTAATAATCGGGACGGGGGTCTGCACCGTCGTACCACGTCAGCGCCGAATAACCGTTCTTACCGAAACGGAACGAAGTGGCCAGGTTGAACTGGGTATGCTCATTGGGATCGAACGTATAGTTGATCATAGCGATCGGCTCATGGCTGTTACGCACGCGCGCATTACGCATCTTGCCGTCCTGGTAGCCCCAGTTGGGGTTGTAATAGTTGTTGCCGACCAGATCGTAAGCCTCCTGCGTGGAAGCCTGCTGCGCACCGCGCTCGGTAGGAGCACCCATAATCGTGAAGCCCAACCGGTGACGCGAATTGAAAATCTTCTCGGCCGAAGCGAAATATCCGTAGGAGTTGTAATAGACGCCGTCCACGTAGGAGTTGCCGCCCTGACGAGTAGATACCGACAACGCATAGGACCAGCCGTTGTCCAGCAGACCCGAACCATAGGTCACCATGGCACGGAAGCGATACATCGAATTGGCGTTCACCAGACTCACGCGAAGTCCCTGGCGCACCTGCGAAGCACGGGCGTTGATGTTGGTCGTACCGCCGATGCTACCCACGCCGTAATCCGACATGATCGAACCGTTGGTGATCTCCTGGTTGCGCGTAGCGTCGTTCAGACCGCTCCACAACGACCAGGGCGTATAGCCCGTCATAGCGTCGTTGAAGCGAATACCGTTCAGATAAACGTCCGAATACTGAGAATCGTAACCGCGCACGTTGAAACGCATCTCGCTGAACCGGTAGGAAGCGATATTGTTGAAAACGTCCTTCGAGGCCGAAAGGGACGAAGGCAGCGACTGCGCATCGTTGCCGCTCTCGGTGTCGAACTCTGCGAAGATCGAATCGTCCATTACGGTCGAAAGCACTTCGGGGACCAGAATCACCGTATTGATGTCGCGCACCATCTTGTCCACGCGCACCACGAGCGTCAAAGGCTCGAATTCGGGAGCCTCGAACTGCAACGTATATTCGCCGGGCTCGACATTCTCGATCACGAAACCACCTCGGCCGTCGGTCGTGGCAGTCATTTCACCGGGAGTGACCGAAACCTTCACCCCGTCCACCGCGACACGTCCCTCGCGGGAAACGACCTTACCCTTGATACCGCCGCTCTGAGCGAACGCGGTCAGCGACATCAGGGTAAATACAAAAATTAGTAAACTTTTTATTTTCATATCCTTTCAAGTTAAGGTATTTATTTACCGATGTAGATATAAACGGGGAAGTGGTCGCTGTAACCGCCCTGGAAATTGTTTCCGACGTACGTGCGCAAAGGATAGCCTTTGAACTGCCCCTCCCGCTGGATCATATAGTTACGCTTGAAGACATTCCCGTAGTACTTCGATCCCGGAGCCCGCACCAGACGCAACTCGCCGGGCTTCGCATTGACCAGGTTTTCCGACACTACGATATTGTCGAAGAGATTCCAGGCATCGCCGTAAGCCAGCGTTCCCATACCGGCACGCAGCACGGCGTGGAACGGACTGAAGAAATCGCCCGGCTGAAGATCCTTGACCTTGGGTTTGGCATTCAGCCCCTCCAACATGCTCGGATCGGTCGGATCGTCGTTGAAGTCGCCCATCGCCACGATCTTGGTCGCAGGATTGACCTTCAGGACAGAGTCGGCGATTCGACGCATCTGCTCGCCGACGGCGATACGCTTGAACTCCGAAGCGTCCTTGCCGCCCAGACGCGAAGGCCAGTGAGCCACCATGAAGAAGAACGGTTCGCCGTCGATCGTACCCCACATGGTCGAAATATCGCGGGTTTTGAAATTCGGAAGCGAAGGAATCTGCGTGCGGATCGGTGCACTGCCCTCCAGCTTGAAGACATCGGGACGGTACATAAAAGCGACGTCCACACCGCGAGCTTCGGGAGAGTCGTAGTGCGAAATCCGGTAATTGCCCGGAGCCATCTTCGGCGTAGCGATGATATCTTCGAGCACCGAGCGGTTCTCCACCTCCGATACGCCGATCACGATCGGATAATCCTTATCGATACCGGCAATATCGAAAAGCACCTTTTCGGTATTACCCAACTTCTTCGCATACTTGACAGAATTCCATTTTTTAGGTCCTTCCGGTGTAAATTCGTCGTCATTGACCTCAGGATCGTTGATCGTATCGAAAAAGTTCTCCAAATTGTAAAAGACCACCTTGTAAGGTTTCTGCGCGAAACAGCAGGCTGCGAACAGTAAGGCCAGTAGTCCTGTAAAAATCAGTCGTTTTTTCATAAGTCAAATTAGTTTTGGATTCCCCATTGGCTCGGAGAGTTTTGTGCCTTTACGGATTCCGCAGCCGACTCGGGAATATTGGGAAAGAACGTAAAGCCGGTCTTCTTTTCAATCTCCGCCACGCTCATGCAAATGGACGCAGGCGGCTGAATATCGCCGTAGCTCTTCTGATCCACCCAAAATCCGATCGCCTTCAATTCATCGGCCGAACAATCCGCGATGCGTTTGCCGGTCGTACCGGTGCGCGTGCGAAGCAATACCTTGAAATAATTCGTCGGGACCGGACAAACTTTCCCGTCACGATCGGTCGTCGTCGTATTGGTATTGGCATAATAGCAACCGGTCACCACATAAAGCGTGTCGTTACATATCTGCGCACGCACCTTGGCTTCGAGATTGGCCCACATATCCTGGTTGAGCCGGTTGAGCTGCGGCGTCATATTGGTCGCATAGAACGTCTGGAGATTCAACTCCCGCGTAGCCGTACGGTCCGCCGAAGGGAGCTGATGTCCCCGGTCGTAACTGCCCCGATAGGAACCGGCCGCGAGGTTGGGCTGCCAGGAATAATCGACCTTCGGATCGTACTGAAAATCGTCGGTACGGTCTATCGACCCCCTATATACCGAATGCAGCGGATAAGCCACCCAATGCGCCACATGGAGCGTTTTGTCGTAGCAGAACGAATAGTTGCGCACGGTGCGGTTATTGAGCGAAGCGAAGTGGCTGACGTAAACGAAATTCTCATCGACTCGCTTTTCCGGCAATTCGGTCCAGGCCTTCGCATGACCTTCATCGTAGGGATCGTTGGTCGAAGAGGCCGAAAACTGCGTCAGCACGAGCACCTGCGGCTCACCGCCGAAAAATTCGAATTCGATGGTCGCCGAACGTTCCCCGCTCCCGGTATTCTGCGTATAATAAACGTCCAGGATATTGCTGATGTTCGAACTCTGTACGGTGCCCTCCTTCACGAGGACCGTCGGATCGTTGAGCCTGAACGAGCACCAAGCACCTCCGTCCTTGATTTCGGCACGCCATCCGGCGCCGACAGGTCCCTCAATCTGTATGGCGGCCGAACCCTCCGCAGCTCCGACCGTCGAAGA
>OIEG01000972.1_pt1 | contig 10915 bp, 10 predicted proteins | sample 1581751 | NCBI WGS metagenome assembly OIEG01 (sample SAMN01760950, study PRJEB22395) | human gut metagenome | reverse complement strand
TGGCATGCCCCAAGGGCTGCCCGGGCGGCGGCGGTCAGCCGGAGGAGTGCATCTTCGGCAAGATAGACCGCAGCACCGGCACATTCGAGCTTGATTTCACCTTCCCCGAACAGCCGGCCGAGCTCGTTGATGTCAAAACCTTCGTCAAAGGCAAAAACAAAGAGCTCTTCAGAGTCAGATAAAAGCAAAGAAAAAGCTCCCCATCGGGGAGCTTTTTTCATGCCTAAAAGGCATGGCTGTTTTAATTTTATGCCTGCAAGGCATATTTGCTGCGGTACGATGCAAACGCCTGCCTGAAGTCCTCGCTGCTTTTGCGGTAGACACTCAGGCTCTCGTGGAGGTTGAGGTTTCTGTCCTCGGCGTCGAGCACGCAGCCTGCGATGTTCGAGCAGTGGTCGCTCACTCGTTCGAGATTGGTCAACAGATCGGACAGCACGAAGCCTGCGTCGATGCTGCAAACTCCGCTTTGCAGACGCTGGATATGCCGTGTGCGCAGTGCGTCCTTGAGCTCGTCCACCACCTGCTCGAGCGGCTCGACCATTGATGCCGCCTTGAGGTCATGCTGCGTGAACGCCGTGTCGGCAAGACCTGCAATTTCCCGAACGGCGTCGAGCATCTGCTTGAGCTCGGCCTTTGCCGTGTCCGAAAACACGATGCCCTTTTGCTGCATCTCCTCGGCCGATTCGAGAATATTCACGCTGTGGTCGGCAATACGCTCAAGGTCACCGATGAGCTTGAGGTACTCGGCGGAGGTGAGGCTGTCGGCCTCGCTGATGTGGTGCGCACTGAGCTTGACAAGGTATGTGCCGATGATGTCCTCGTACCGGTCGGTCTTGTCCTCAAGTCTGCGAATTTCATCGGCAATCTCGGGAGTGAGTTTGCCGAGGGAGTCGAGACTCAGATAAAGCGCCGTCTTTGTTGCTGCGCTCATCTCGTCCATGAGCAGGCGGCAGCGCTCAAGTGCGAGCGTCGGAGTGGCGAGCAGGCGCTCGTCAAGCGTTTCGTCATGTGCCGGCTGCTTGCCGTCGGGGATGAGGAAGCACACGAGCTTTTCGAGAAAGCCGCCGAGCGGCAGCATGATTATCGTGCATGCCATGTTAAACAGCGAGTGGGCAACGGCGATGCCGAACATCGTTGCGCTCTCGCCGAAGAGCGCCGGAGCGAACACCGCTTTCACGATGCAGAATACCGCCAGCCAAACGACAGTGCCGATGACATTGAAGCTCAAGTGCACCATAGCGGTGCGCTTTGCGTTTTTGTTAGCGCCCACGGAGGAGATAAGCGCCGTGACGCAGGTGCCGATGTTCTGACCCATGATGATGGGGATGGCCGCACCGTAGCTGACCTGACCGGTCGCCGCCAGCGCCTGCAAAATGCCGACGGAGGCCGAGGACGACTGGATGATGCCCGTGAGAAGCGCACCGGCGGCAACGCCCAGAATGGGGTTTGTGAACATTACGAACAGCTGTCTGAACTCGGGCACATCACGCAGTCCGGCAACCGAGCCGGACATGGTGTCCATGCCGAACATGAGCGTTGCAAAGCCCAGCAGGATGGTGCCGCTGTCCTTTTTGCGGTCGTCCTTTGAGAACATATGCAGGATAACGCCGATGAGCGCCAATATCGGCGTGAACGACGAGGGCTTGAGAAGCCGGATAAACACATTGTGGCTGTCGATGCCCGCAAGCGAGAGTATCCATGCCGTGACGGTCGTGCCGATGTTTGCACCCATGATGACATTGATAGACTGGCTCAGGGACATGAGTCCCGAGTTAACGAAGCCGACCGCCATGACCGTTGTCGCAGATGATGACTGAATAATGGCCGTTATGCCGAGACCCGTGAGCAGCCCCGCCCACTTATTGCTCGTGAGCCTGCCCAAAAGAGTGCGCAGGCCGCTTCCGGCTCTGCGCTCGAGCGCCTGACCCATAAGGTTCATGCCGAACAAAAACAGACACAGGCCGCCTATTAAATTTAATACAGAAAAAATGTCCATGCCAATACCCCTTAGTTTGTTTATTACTCTCTTGAACTAAGGGTATCAGCAATATGTCAAATCCAAGACCGTCAAATTGTAAAATCCGTGTAAAATCGTAATTTTACAATTTATAATTTCAATTTACATCCGCAATTTCACCCGTCTCGACGAAAATGACCCACTTTGCGATGTTCACGGCGTGGTCGCCGATGCGCTCTAAGTATTTTGCGATCATGAGAAGATCGATCGCGCATGAGCCCATGCTGCGGTCGGTGCGGATAGTCTCTATAAGAAGCTCCTTCATGCCGTCAAAGTGCCGGTCTACGACATCATCATAATCTATGACCTCGTGCGCCTGCTTTGTGTCGTTATTAAGAAACGCCTCCACGCTGCCGTTGACCATCTTTATTACCGACAGCGCCATGTCGTGCAGCGCCTGCTTGGGCGCATTGTCCGGCAGAGCGCCGGTCTGCACTATCTCGGCAATATCCGCCGACTGGTTACCGATGCGCTCAAGATCGGTGACCATTTTAAGCGCCGCCGAAACCGTGCGCAGATCGGTCGCAACCGGCTGCTGCAACAATAAAAGCTTCAGGCACAGCGACTGCACATCCCGTTCGAGACGGTCTATCTTTTCCGTTACGCCGTGCACCTCATCGGCCAGCGCAAGGTCGTTATTTTGCAGCGCCTTTGCGGCCTTGGCGATGGCAGCCTCGCAAAGAGCGCTCATTGTGCTCAGACTTTCGTGCAGCGTGCTCAGCTGCTCGTCGTATATGCTTCGCATTATCCGAACCTCCCCGTGATGTATGCTTCCGTTCTTTTGTCCTTCGGCATGGAGAACACGCCCTCGGTGTCGCCAAACTCCACAAGCTCGCCGAGCAGGAAAAACGCCGTGCTGTCGGAAATTCTGGCGGCCTGCTGCATGTTGTGGGTCACGATGACGATGGCGTAGTCCTTTTTGAGCTCCTGCGCCAGCTCCTCGATCTTTCCGGTGGAGATAGGGTCGAGAGCGCTCGTCGGCTCATCCATGAGCAGCACCTCCGGCGCAACGGCGAGGCTTCGTGCGATGCACAGGCGCTGCTGCTGGCCGCCGGACATGCCGAGGGCGGACTTTTTAAGCCTGTCCTTGCACTCGTCCCAGATAGCCGCACTTTTAAGCGAGGCTTCGACTATCTCGTCTAACTTTGCCTTGGAGCGCACGCCGTGCAGTCTCGGACCGTAGGCGATGTTGTCGTAGATGCTCATGGGGAAGGGGTTGGGCTTTTGAAACACCATGCCTATCTTCGTGCGCAGCTCGGTCACATCCGTGCCGTCGGCGTAGATATCCTCCCCCTTAAAGCTTATGCGGCCTTGGATGCGGCAATTCGGTACAAGGTCGTTCATGCGGTTAAGAGTTTTGAGAAATGTTGATTTTCCGCAGCCGGACGGGCCTATGAGGGCGGTTATCTTCTGCGGCTTGATATCCATGCCGATAGATCGTAGAGCCTGATGCTCTCCGTACCACAGCTGTAGGTTTTCGGCTTTAATGATAGGTTGTTCCATTAGCTTTTTCTCACTTTCTTGCCGACGAGGGAGGCGGCGAGGTTAATGATGAGGGTGATGCAGATGAGTATGACGGCGATGGAGAAGGCGACATCGAACTTGCCCTCCTCGCTTGCGTAGATATAAAGTGCCACGGTCAGCGAGGCCGCCGAGGACTGGAGCGCCTCGGCAAAGCCGAGGAGTTTAAGACCGAAGCCTGCGGTGAACAGCAGCGCCGCCGATTCACCGACCACTCTGCCGACTGCGAGGATGCAGCCGGTGACGATGCCGTCAACGGCGTTCGGGAGCACCACCGTGCGCACCATGTGCCACTTGCCCGAGCCGAGCGCCAGCGCACCCTCACGGTACGACTGCGGCACGGCTAAAAGGCTCTCCTTCGTGTTGCTGATGACCGTCGGCAGCACCATGATTATAAGCGTGAGCGAGCCTGCGAGGATGCCCTGCCTTAGCCCTGATATCTGCGTGAAAAACAGCATTCCGACAAGGCCGAAGATAATTGACGGGATGCCCGTGAGCGTCTCGACGGCAAAGCCGATGGCGTTTGAGATGCGCTTATTTGACGCATACTCGGTGAGATACACCGCAGCACCCACGCCCAGCGGCACGACGATGATCATGACGAGGACTATAAGGTACAGGGTGTTCAGGATGTTCGGCAGTATGCCGATGGAGTCTGAAATGTAGCTTGTCTGCGTCGTGAGGAACTTTGCGTTTATGCCCGGAATGCCGCGGTAGAGCAGGTAGCCGATCAGACCGATGAGCAGCAGGCAGGTCACGGCGGCGCAAAGCGACATAAGGAATTTAAGAGTTTTGTCCTTAGCTTTTCTCATGCCTTAATCCTCCTTGCTGTGCGATATCATGTGCAGCAGCGTGTTGACCATCATGATGAACAAAAACAGAACTAAGCTTATCGAAAACAGCGCATTTCTGTGCAGCGTGCCGTAGGAGGCGTAGGACATTTCCGAAACGATGGCGGTCGTGAGAAAGCGGACGGAGGAAAACAGGCCCGGCATGTTTGCAACATTGCCTGCGACCATGATTATCGCCATCGCTTCGCCCATCGCTCTGCCCACGCCCTGCACAACGGCGGTTGCGATACCACGCTTAGCCGCCGGAAGCGAGACCTTGAAATAAGTCTCGGTCCTGAGCGCACCGAGCGCCAGCGACGCTTCCTCGTACTCGGGCGGGACTGCGTCCAGCGCCGTTTTCGAGATATTTATAATGTAGGGCAGGATCATGACGGCGAGCACAAGAATTGCAGTCAGCAGGCATGCGCCCGATGACAGGCCGAACACGCTCTGCACCGCCGGTACAACGACTATCATGCCCACAAGGCCGTATATGACCGAGGGGATGCCGGCAAGCAGCTCAACTGCGGTGTTCACGAGCTTTGCGATCTTAGGCGGGGCGACCTTTGAAAGGTACAGCGCCGTCATTATGCCTATCGGCACGCCGATGACTACCGCTCCTGCGGTGCCGTAAACGCTCGTGAGGATAAACGGCAGGATACCAAACTCACTCGTGCCGGCATTCCATGTGTCGCCGAACAGGAAGTTTATGAGCCCCACCTCACGGATGGCGGGTATACCGGCGATTATGAGGTAGATGCTGATAAGCAGCACGAACGCCACCGCAATAAGACCGCATATTAAAAACAGCAGGCGAAAGCCCGTTTCAATCGTCTTTTTTCGTTTCATGGACAGCTCCTAATTGTAATGCCCCATGCGTTGGCATGGGGCATTGCCTGCACTTTGCTTACTTTGCTGCGGGGACTGCGCCTGCGCTGCGGATGAGGTCGGCAGCATCGGTGCTTGTTGCAAAGTCGAAGAATGCCTTTGCTGCGGTGCTTAACTCGGTGCCGTCCTTAGTCACGAGGACGAAGGGGCGCTGGATTGCGTAGCTGCCGTCGAGAACGCTTGCCTCGGAGCAGGCAACGCCGCCTACGGTGACTGCCTTGATGCCGGCCTGACCTTCAACTGCCGAGAGGGAAGCGTAGCCGATGGCGTTCTTGTTGCTGCCTACCGCGGAGATCACGGCACCGGTGGAGGTGAGCTCCTGAGAAAGCTTGCATGCGTCCTTTGTGCCGGTGACGGACTCAAAGCCGTCTCTCGTGCCGGAGTTTGCTTCCCGACCGATGCAGGTGATCTCAAGATCGTCGCCGCCGACATCCTTCCAGTTGGTGATCTTGCCGGTGAAGATATCGGCGATCTGCCGGACGGAAAGGTCTGCGACCTTGTTGTCTGCGTTTACGATGATTGCAATGCCGTCAAGTGCGATGGTCGTGCCGGTAAGACCGGTCTCGCTGTCCTTAAGTGCACGGGAGGAAAGGCCGATATCGCACTTTCCGGTGCTCACGGACTCAATGCCCGTGCCCGAACCGGTGGGGTCGTAGGTGACGGTGATCTGCGTCTTTTCGCCCGGAAGGATCGGTTTCTTCGAGAAATCGGGGACCGTGCAGCCGCAGGTGGTCACCACGTCGAGGATTACGACGGGTTTGTCGGAGCGGTTCTCGCCCGTGAACGTGTGGCTTACGCGGCCGTCGGTTTCGGAAATCGTACCGAAGTCCCATGAATCGGGGGTGAAAATCAACTGGGCGTGCGCCGGCGCCGTCAAGGCGCAAAGGGCCAAGATTATGAGTGAGATATGTCGTCGTATCGTCATGGTGCGTATGGATGTCGGTTTTGCAAAGGTACATTTTTTGTGAAAAAATCGTGCAATAATTTTGCGGGAATGAAATTTTGCTATATATTTGCACTCCGAAACGGTTAAACAACGAGTTTCAAATGCCTGAATAGCTCAGTTGGTTAGAGCACATGACTGTTAATCATGGGGTCCTAGGTTCAAGTCCTTGTTCAGGCGCAGATGCGCGAGGGTTGCGTAAGGTTCTTTCAAAAACGCCTGCAAAGAGGTGATGAAAAGAGAATGAAAAATTTTGCTGAAAAATTTGGAGTTCCTGAAAATTGAATTACCTTTGCAGTCCCAAGCCATTTTTAACGGGAGCTTAGCTCAGCTGGTTCAGAGCGTCTGCCTTACAAGCAGAGGGTCGGGGGTTCGAATCCCTCAGCTCCCACTAATCAAAAAGCGGTCAGAGATGCGTGTAGAACGTATTTTCAGCCGCTTTTCTCTTTTTTATCCCTGCGTTCTGTAAGAGGAGAAAAGTGTGCAAAAGTGTGCTATTTTGTGCAAATGGTTTTGCTACTGGTTTTGCTAAAAAATTTATGGCTACATTAAAACCATTTCTGGATCTTAGGGTTCAGCGCAAAAAAGACGAATTGTATCCGTTAAAAATTTCAGTTTCGGCGACACGCTCGATCGTATTCCAGATCCCCGTGAAAATCTACCTTGCTCCGGAGAACTGGAATTCCCAGACGTGCCGAATCGTCAAACACAAATCGAAAAGGCTATTTAACATGGCCCTTCAGGAGCAGTTGTTGTCTCTTGAGAAAAAACTGACCGTGCTGGAGGTTTCAGGCCAACTCGCCAATATGTCGGCCCGCGAGGTGAAGCAATATCTTGTTGCATCGCAAACGGTGTCCTGCTCTGCGCGGGGCGACCTGATCGACTATTACGAGCAATATATCGACCGCATCGCAAACGCATCGACGCGGGGCACACACGAACATACGCTGAAGAAAATCTTGGCATACGATAAAGGAAAGTTGTCTTTCAGAGATGTCGATAAGGCTTGGCTGCTGGGCTTTGAGCGTTTCCTCTTCTCGCAGCACCTTGATGCCAAGGGGCGGGCTATACTTGGTGTGCGAAGACTGACTCCCAATGGTGTAAACCTTCATTTGCGAAACCTGCGAACCCTGTTTAATGATGCAGTGACCTATGGTGCGGCGGAAGCAAACTGGTATCCCTTCAAGAAATTCGAAATGCCATCGGAAGAACCTGTGAAACTGGCGCTGCCGGTAAAGGATCTGCGAATTATCCGGGATTTTCCCGCTGAGGAATTCTGCCAGCGATATTTGGATGTGTTTATGCTCTCTTTTTACCTGATCGGAATTAATATCGGCGATCTGCTTCTGTTACGTCCGACTGATATGGTGGGCGGTCGAATAGAGTTCAGTCGTCAGAAAACGAAGAAACGCTATTCGATCAAGGTTGAACCCGAAGCCCAAGAGATCATCAACCGCTGGAGGGGAAAGAAATATTTGCTTTGCTTCATGGACGAACGTGCTGATTACAGATCGTTCCTGAAGATGATGAACAAGCATCTGAAGGAGTTTGGCACGGTTGAAGTTGATAAGGCACGTTGGGGGAAAAAAACGAAAACCGGCCTCTACCCTTTTCTGCGATCGTATTATGCGCGCGACACGTGGGCGACGTTGGCCTCGGTTCTCGATGTTCCGGAAGATACGATCGCTGCTGCTCTTGGTCACGGTAAAAAAAACGTGACAAAAAGCTATATCTCATTTAATATGAAGAAAGTAGATATTGCAAATCGCATGGTTCTCGATTTTGTGGCCAGTAATTTGTCTGAAGATGAAATTTTTGAGATCAAGGCAGCCCAAATGTATAGAAACCTGTCATTCAGTAAAAAATATGCCAGTTTGAACGAATCGTATATGGCCATGCCGATGCCTATGTATGGCATTGGGAATATGTAACATTTTTGCAAAAAACTATTTTGGGGCGGAATAATAGGTAATATTTCTGCAAAAAAACAGGTAACATTCTTGCAAATTTCCGGGGACAATACGTAACATTTCTGCAAATTCTACCTTATATATAATATTTATCAAAGAATTTATCTTTGATAAATTCACTATTCAACATTGATAAATATTTTATTCAACATGTTATACAACAAAATATTACTACGGTAAGTTACCGTAATACGCGCGCGCGAGGCCAAATAAGGTTTTTTTGCTCGATATATTGCTAAAAATGGCTGGGAAAAGATGTTGAATCGTGAAGGGAAGAAAATAGATTCGTGTTCCTCGAATAGGTAACATTTTTGCAAAAAAATCGGAGACTCGTTTCCGAAGTCTCCGACGCTTACTATATTTTGAAGAAAAAGCCCCAGATAAACGGTGCGTTTTTTCTTCCCTTCATTGCAAAAGTAGCTTTGTGTTTTCTATTCTGCAAATAATCCGCTGATTATTTTTTTAGAGGATAATATTGTAATACAGATAGTATTATAATATAATAATATCTGTTGTATTGCGCAGATAATCAGCTCTGTATTGTTTTTGAATATTATTCTAATATAAATATTACAATAATATTTGCACTCTCGTTCCCGTCGCGTACAACCTATGTGCCGGATATTATAATATTACGAGTATTACTATAATATCGGTATTATAATAATATTACGGTATATGCTACCTCTTCGGTATGATTCGTTCGATAATGATTATATTTGCGGTAAGGGAGACAGCAGTAGATTAATAGTGTTTGTGCTGGAGACAAGTAGGAACTGTGGCTTCCGTTTTGTAAAGGTGCTTTGGATAATATTCGAGGTGCCTTTTTTCGTACTCACCATCGAATATATTATTATATTACAATAATATTCAAATGGATAATGAACTACACAAACTCCATTATTGGGCATATATAGTGAAGAACTAAAGCTGCTTTCTTCCCTTCACCCATCAACATCGCGTCCCGGCTGGTTAGAACCAGCCGGGACGCTTGTTTTTCGCGCCGCGCCTTGGGGGCGCGGTTCTCACGGAGTTTGCGGATGCTGATATTATTATACGGGAATAATATTCGTGCGGAAGCGGAACCGGCCATAGCCGGCTGCCGGATCCCCGGCTATGTCGCCGCGCGGATCTGTGATCCCCATGCGCGGCCATGCGCCCCCTGAACTCGCGCCTCCGGGCGACGATGCCGCCCGGCACGCTCGCGTCCGCCGTCGCTCGACAAGCGAACTCGTCGTCCGGGGGAGAGCGGTCGCCTCACTCACAACATAGATGCAAAGTTAGCCGAAGTCGCGGAGACAGCGGCAAGGATCGGCCTCGGCATGATGCCTCGGCCGCCCGCGTGCACGCTGCGGAAATATTGATCCGCGCGCAGCGCCCTCCGGCTGCGCCGTCGGTAAATATTTCCTTGCGTGTCCTTGCCTTCGGGCAGTCGCCGTGATCGGCTTGAGCCGCATCGCTGTTCCGAGTGTTTCGGCAGCATTAGAACTCCGGCGCAGGAGGATAAACACTGCAAATCATTTTATGCCAATTTACAAATTTTATCAGGATGTGCTATGCACAAGCTGGGAACGCAGACACTTCACTGTCACGGCCCAAAATCAGGAAGAAGCCGACATGATCGCCGCGCAATGCAAGGATACGCCTCTGTGTTTTGATCCGGATGCGGAACCCGGAAAAACCGTCTATTGTGTCTTCGAGGATGAAACACTTCTTGAGACGGTGGAATCTCTGCCTATCACAGATAATCATGGCAAACCGACGATCGAGGTGTACCGAAGCAACGACGACCTGTTCATTGCCGATAACTATAAAAATCGGGAGCTATGAGAGACGAGATCAGACAAAATGGTGAACCGTTCCTTTGGGCCGAAGGCGAGGAGTGGACAAGTATTCCGATGATCTTCCGGAATATCACCGGCAAGAACTTCACCGGTAAGGAGTATCGGGATTATATCGAATACTGGATCTTATCACATGGCTTTGAACTCGGCCCCGTCGAGCTATGGTGTGACGGCCGGTTCGTAGAACGCGGTGAGATCAAACTGCCCGGAAAGGAGGTGTATCATGTCTAAGATCCAGATTCCGGCCGAGTACAAGGCGTTTGAGGATAAGTTCTCGGCACTTGCCTATGGCCAAGACGACAGCAAGGTGTTTGACGATATGTTGACCTTCATCATTGACCTGTTCAGCTTCGACAATCCCTGGAAGCCTCACGGCCGATATAAAGACCTGGAGATTCGCAAGCGTTTCTTCGAGCTTTTTCAGGAGATAGTACTCCTGATGAACAAGAAGGTACGCGACGACGGGGAGTGGTACGACCCCTTCGGGAATCTTTATGAAACTCAAATTGCCTCACATGGCCGGCGTGCAAACGCTGGCCAGTTTTTTACTCCAGAGAATATTGTTGATTTTATGGTTTCCATCAATAGTGGTGGACGGGATTTGACAGGAAAAGGGTTGAATTTCGGAGATCCTGCCTGCGGTAGCGGCCGGTTCTTGATTGCTGCCCATGCGAAATTCCCTGGTAACTACTGCTGTGGCGAGGACATCGACCGAACCTGTGCCCTTATGACGGTCTGCAATTTCATCCTGCATGGCGTGAACGGCGAGGTTATCTGGCATGATTCGCTTAGGCCGACCAAAGATTACTTCTATGGAGCCTGGCGTGTCCGCCCACGTCCGGAACTGATGCGGATACCTGAAGTTTCCAAAATAGATCGGAAGAGCGTCGTGTAGGGAAAGA
>OIEG01000968.1_pt1 | contig 10923 bp, 10 predicted proteins | sample 1581751 | NCBI WGS metagenome assembly OIEG01 (sample SAMN01760950, study PRJEB22395) | human gut metagenome | reverse complement strand
CGATCGAAGAAGAAAAAAGAAAAGGTTAAGATTAAGGAGGAAATTCCTTCTGTTTCGACTCCCGTAGCAGCTCCTGCTGTTTCAACTCTTTCTGTTCAGTCGGCTCAGGACGGTGTAACAGATGAAGTAGTTGCCGTAATTTCCGCAGCCGTTGCAACAATGTACGGTTCTTCCGGAAAAGCAAGAATAAAGAGTATTAAAAAGTCAGACACCGGTCGTTCTGCTTGGGCAAATGCCGGAATTCTTGATAATACACGCCCGTTTTAAGGCTATAGTTTTTCGGAAAGGACGTTATTTATGGAAATTTTACAGGGTTTTGTTGATGCCGTAAACGGCATTTTACAGAGTTCGGGTATATTTACTCTGAACTGGCAGAACTACGTTATGATTGGCGTATCAATTGTTCTGCTTTATCTGGCTATCAAAAAGCAGTATGAGCCGCTTTTGCTTCTTCCTATTGCATTCGGTATGCTGCTCGTTAACCTCTATCCCGACATTATGGCTGCACCTTCTACAGAATTGCTCACGGCAGAGCAATGTGCAGAACAAAGCATAGCCACATCCGGTCATGCCAAAATGGTAATCGACGGCGTTACTTATTATGAAAATCCGACCTACGGCGGACTGCTTTACTATCTCTATCAGGGCGTAAAGCTCGGCATCTACCCGCCGCTTATCTTCCTCGGAATCGGCTGTATGACAGACTTCGGTCCCCTTATTGCTAACCCCAAGAGCCTTATTCTCGGTGCAGCAGCACAGATTGGTATCTTCATTACCTTTACAGGTGCTATTCTTATTGGCTTTACAGAGGCTGAAGCAGGCGCAATCGGTATCATCGGCGGCGCTGACGGTCCTACTGCAATTTATGTTACCACAAAGCTTGCTCCGCATCTCTTAGGTTCAATCGCTATTGCGGCTTACTCATATATGGCGCTTGTTCCGATTATTCAGCCTCCGATTATGAAACTTCTTACAACAAAGAAGGAACGTTCGGTTGTTATGGAGCAGCTCCGTCCCGTTTCAAAGCTTGAGAAGATTATGTTCCCCGTAATCGTTGTTATTCTTATTGCAATCTTCCTGCCCGATGCAGCTCCGCTTGTTGGAATGCTTATGCTCGGTAACCTCTTTAAGGAATCGGGCGTAGTTGAAAGAATTGCAAAGACTGCTCAGAACGAGCTTATGAATATTATCACAATATTCCTCGGAACAACTGTCGGTGCAACAGCATCGGGACAGAATTTCCTTCAGCCCAGCACACTTTTCATTATTCTTCTTGGCTTATTAGCGTTCTGTATGGGTACAGCCTGCGGTGTTCTGTTCGGTAAGCTGATGTATAAGTTTACAGGCGGCAAGGTTAATCCGCTTATCGGTTCTGCCGGTGTTTCTGCTGTACCTATGGCTGCTCGTGTTGCACAGAGAGTCGGTCAACAGGAGAATCCGGGCAACTTCCTGCTTATGCATGCTATGGGTCCGAATGTTGCAGGTGTAATCGGTTCTGCTGTTGCAGCAGGCGTACTGCTCAATGTAGTAGGATAATTTGTAAAAAACTTTTACTAAAGGAAGTCCGGTGGACTTCCTTTATTTTTTTGTCGGATAATTCTAATATAGAATTATTGTTATATTGTTATATAATATAATAAATTAGATATAAAATATTAAAATGCGCTCATAATGTATAAAACTTTTTTTTATGTGATGAAGGAGTATAACGTAATGCCAAAGAATATTACAATACAAAAAATAATCGGTGTTCTGCTTCACAGACTGAAATTTATTCTGCTTGCTACTTTATTGATGGGTATTCTGTTTTTCTTGTATTCAAAATTTATCATCACACCAATGTACAACACTTCTGCTATGATATATGTTCAGAACTACAATGGTGCAAGTGAAGTTAATAAAGAGAGCGGCAAAATCTACAGCGCCGATATCAGCGGCTCATCAAACCTTGCAGGCATATGTGTTACTCTTTTTAAAAATTCAGATGAGATAACATCTCTTTATGATGATTGTTATGTTGATATTTCTGTCAATCAAAGCACATTCTTTATTACTATATCTGTTTCAGGTGCTGACCCACAGAAGTGCGCAAATGTTGCAAATCAGGTTGCCGATAAATGCGAGGATGTATTCAATAGCTTTTTACAATACGGACAGATAGGTAATATTCGTGAGGCAAAGGTTCCTACAAGACCTTATGAACCCAGTAATATTAAAAACACGCTTATAGGCTTGATTGTAGGACTTGCTGCTTCCTGCCTAATAGCAATTCTCCTTGAACTCATTGATACAACAATCAAAGCAGATGATGATATTCAGGAAATCTACGGCTTACCTGTATTTGCTGAAATTCCTGATTTTGAAACTCAAGGTAGGTGATTGCAATGAAAATTAAGCTCTTCGGAAAAGAAAATAATAAAAAGAATACTATCGAGAAGTCAGGCGGAACATTGTCTGATAAATCAAAATTTGCAATTGTTGAGTCATATAAATCAGCTCGAACAAACATTATGTTCTCACTTTCTGCTGTTGATAAAAAGATTTTTGCCGTAACAAGCCACTCAAAGGGTGAGGGAAAAAGTACAGTTTCTGCAAATCTTGCAATCTCTTTCTCTAAAATGGAAAAAAGAGTACTTTTGATTGACTGCGATTTAAGACGTCCGAATATTCACAATATTTTCAAAATTGATAACTCTTCCGGTCTTTCGAATATAATCGGTAAGATGGTATCTTTTGAAGATACGGTAAAGCGTGATGTGCTTAATAATCTTGATATTCTTCCGTCGGGTACTATCCCGCCTAATCCGTCGGAGCTTATGTGCTCTGCAACTTTTATTGAGCTTATCGGTGAGCTTTCCGAGGCGTACGACTATATTATTTTCGATACTCCGCCTATCGGTGTTGTTGCCGACGCATTACTGCTCAAAGATTTAATTGCAGGATTTGTTGTTGTTGTCAGAGAGCGTTCAACAACTCACGGAGATTTGCAGAAGCTTCTTGACAGCGTAAAGCTTGCAGATTCAAAGGTATTGGGGCTGATTGAAGTTGGCTGCGAATTAAGTCAGAAAAGAAATAAAAAGGGTTATTATTACTATCAATACTACTAATTCAGAGCAATATATAACAGACTTACAAACTTTGAACAAAAACAAGCTTGTAAGTCTGTTCTTTTTTGTTTAACTAAAAATGCAAGATTTATAAAAAAGACTTGCATTTTATCCCCGTATGCTATAGAATATATAAAGGTTTTAAAAGAATTTTTGCAATTATATATTAAGGGGATAGCAAAATGAATTATTTAAACTGTGGCAGGGAAGAACTTGAAAAGGAATATGCCGCACTTACAAAAGAATACGAGGATGTCAAGGGAAAGGGCTTAAAGCTCAATATGGCAAGGGGTAAGCCCGGAAAGGAACAGCTTGACTTATCTCTCGGACTTCTTGATGTATTAAACAGCAAATCTGATTTTGTCGGAGCAGACGGAATGGATTGCAGAAACTACGGTGTTCTTGAGGGTATTGATGAATGCAGAAAGCTTTTCGGTGATATTCTCGGTGTTGATCCAAAATACGTTATGGTAGGCGGAAGCTCAAGCCTTAATATGATGTTTGATACAATATCCTGCCTTATGACCAAGCCCATTGCCGAGGGTTGTAAGCCGTGGTATGAGGTAAAGAACAGAAAATTTCTCTGTCCTGTTCCGGGATATGACCGTCACTTTGGAATAACAGAATATTACGGCTTTGAGATGATACCTGTTCCTATGACGGAAAACGGTCCTGATATGGACGTAGTTGAAAGTCTTGTAGAAAGTGATGATTCAATTAAGGGTATCTGGTGTGTACCCAAGTATTCAAATCCTCAGGGCATTACCTACAGCGATGAAACGGTAAAGAGATTTGCCGCATTAAAACCCGCTGCTAAGGATTTCAGAATTATGTGGGATAATGCTTACTGTATTCACGATATCAACGACACTCCAGATGAGCTTCTCAATATTTTTGACGAGTGCAAAAAGAACGGTACTGAGGATATGCCGATTCTTTTCTGCTCAACCTCCAAGATAACTTTTCCCGGCGCAGGCGTTGCTGCAATGGCTGCAAGCGATAACAATATGAAGGTTTTTAAAGAAAGATATAATTATGAAGTTATAAGCTACGATAAGCTTAATATGCTTCGACACGTCAGATATTTCAAGAATTTTGACGGCATTATGGAGCATATGCAGAAGCATAAAGCAGTATTGAAGCCTAAGTTTGAAATTGTTCTCAATTCACTTGATTCCAATCTCAAGCCTGTAGGAATAGGCGAGTGGACCAACCCCAACGGAGGTTATTTTGTCAGCATTGACGTTCTTTCGGGTACGGCAAAAAGAGTTGTTCAGCTTTGTAAAGAGGCAGGCGTTGTCCTGACAGGTGCAGGCGCAACCTATCCTTACGGCAAAGACCCCGATGATAAAAACATCAGAATAGCTCCTACATTCCCGCCAAACGACGAGCTCAGAACTGCTATGGACGTATTCTGTATCTGCACAAAGCTTGCCGCTTGTGAAAAATTGCTTGAAAAATAATATTTTTAAAGTTATTTTACGCAATTCAGGGTTTAATTTTAGCCTGAAATCGTTTTAATAGACTTTTAAAATATAAAATTTGTCAAATAAAAATATTTTTTTATCAAATATTTCTGTATCCATTGACATTTTTGGAAAAAAATTTTATAATAACTCTGTTACGTCTGTATTTATGCTTGGTAACAGAGTTATTTTTGCGCATACAATTCGGACAATTATATTACGGAGGTTTCAAAGGCATGAAAAGAGTTCCAAAGCCTATGTTCTTCATTGTAGCTTTGCTGATACTTGCCTTTTCGTTTACTGCGATTTTCGGAGTATCCTACTACACGGGCGACAACCAAAACACAGTATTAAAAGGCATCGGCGACATACGATGGGGAATTGACATCAGGGGCGGTGTTGAGGCAACATTTAAGCCTGCCGACGATTATGACGCAACTGATGAGCAGTTAGAATCTGCTAAATCAATCATTGAACTTCGTATGATTTCACAGGGCATTACAGATTATGAGCTGTATGCCGACAAGGGCAACGACAGAATTATTGTTCGTTTCCCGTGGAAATCAGACGACAAAGAGCACGATGCTGTAGAAGCAATCAACGAGATTTCTTCAACTGCAAAGCTCACATTCCGTCCCGGCAAGGAGTATGCAAATACCGAGGTCGGTTCTGACGGCAGTTACGTTTACAAAACTCCGACAGGCGATACCGAAAACATACTTATGGACGGTTCACAGGTTAAGTCTGCAAGAGCAGGCATATCACAGGACGGAAACAATGGTGAGTCCAAATATGTAGTCAGCCTTGAGTTTTACGACGAAGGAGCTAAAACTTTCGGCGAAATCACATCTCAGTATGTAAATGATACCATTTCAATCTGGATGGACGATATAATGCTTTCTGCTCCTACCGTTAATGCAGCAATTACTGACGGCAAGGCTCAGATTGAGGGCGATTTTACTGCTAAAGAGGCAACAGACCTTGCCAATAAAATCAATGCAGGCGCACTTCCTTTCCAGCTCGAAACTGTAAGCAACGGCAGTATCAGTGCTACACTTGGTGAAAATTCACTTACAGCAATGGCTTATGCCGGTGTTATTGCATTTATCATAATTGCTCTTATTATGATTATTTTCTACCGTCTGCCCGGCTTTATTGCTGTTATTTCACTTCTCGGTCAGATGGGACTTACAATTGCAGCCGTTTCAGGCTTCTTTACAACAATTCCTTCCTTTACAATGACTCTTCCCGGTATTGCCGGTATGATATTGTCAATAGGTATGGGCGTTGACTGTAACGTAATTACCGCTGAACGTATCAAAGAAGAGCTCAAAGCTGGAAGAACGCTTGACGGTGCTCTTGACAGAGGTACCAAAAACTCACTGTCTGCAATTATCGACGGTAATATGACCGTAATTATCGTTTCGGTAATTCTTATGCTTGTATTCGGTCCGTCAAATATTCTTTCGGTTATTTTCGGCGAATCAACAACAGGTACAATTTACTCATTCGGTTATACACTTCTCATCGGCGTTATCTCTAACTTTGTAATGGGTGTATTCCTTTCAAGAATAATGCTGAGAAGCGTTGCGGGCTTCAAATTCCTGCGCAAAAAATGGTTATTTGGAGGTGCTAAGAATGACTAATGATGTTCAGACAAAAGCAAATTCACAGATGACCGTTGAGCAGGTAAGTGAAAAATACAACGGCGGTAAAAAGATTATTGATTTTGTAGGCAAGAAAAAAATCTTTTTCGGCATTTCAATTGCAATAATCGTGCTTGGTATTATCTGCAACTTTATTTTTGGTACAACTCTCGACATTCAGTTCTCCGGCGGCGCAACTCTGCGTTTCAGCTACAGCGGTGAGATTGACCAGACTGAGCTTTATAATTACATACAGAACAAGACTACAGATAAGATTACCACATCATTCTCAACAGATATTATGGGTAATTCGGGTAACAATGTTTCTGTTCAGTTCTCAGGAAACGATGCTATTGAAACCGACATTCAGCAAAATCTGGAAGCTGACCTTCAGAAGCAGTATCCCGATAATGATTTCAAATGCCTTGAATCAAACTCTGTTGACGCTTCAATGGGATTTAACTTCCTCTTAAAGTGTCTTACAGCCGTAGCAATTGCTTCAGTTCTTATGGTGCTTTATGTTACATTCCGATTCAAGAAAATCGGCGGTCTTTCAGCCGGTGTTATGGCACTCGTTGCACTCTTCCACGATATTGCAATGATTTATTTCCTCTATGTTATCTTCCAGATGCCGATTGACTCTAACTTTATCGCAGTTGTACTTATGATTCTCGGTTATTCGCTTAACGATACAATCGTAATCTACGACCGTGTGCGTGAAGAAAGAAAGGCTCTCGGCAGTAAGGCAGATGCAGGTTTGGTATTCAATCTCAGCTGCACAAAGACAATTAAGAGAACAATTATGACATCAATTACAACGCTTTCAGCTATTCTGATTGTTTATATTGTTGCTATGTTCTTCAATATTGCTTCTGTACAGTCGTTTGCACTTCCTATGATGATTGGCATAATTTCTGGTTGCTACTCTTCAGTATGCATTGCCGGTCCTCTCTGGGTAATGTGGCAGAATCACAAGAATGAAAAGAAAGCTTTAAAGAAAGCATCTAAGTAATTGCTTTTACATTTATAATTTCAGGGGTTGCATTCAGAATAATTATATTCTGTGCAGCCCCTTGTTTTTCGGAGCGTAATTAATGAAAAAAATATTATCATTCGCACTTACGTTATTTATAGTTTTTACAACTTTATTTTCTCTGTCATCCTGTTCACCAGAAAAAAGCGAATCAAAAATCGATAGTGGTAAAATAAGCGTTGTCACAACAATTTTTCCTTACTATGATTTTACACGCAGTATTGCCGGTGATAAAGCAGACATCAGGCTTTTACTTTCACCCGGAAGCGAGCCTCACAGCTACGACCCTTCTCCGTCAGATATAGTCGCTATTGAAAATTGCGATATTTTTATCTATAACGGCGGTGAAAGTGATGAATGGGTAGAAAGTGTGCTTGATTCAATTGAAAATAAGAATATGAAAGTATTGCGAATGATGGATTATGTTGATTTGCTTTATGAACAAAGCGTTGACCACGAAGAACACGACCACAAAGAACACAATGAAGAACACGACCACGAGCACGGCGAGGAATATGACGAGCATATCTGGACTTCCGTTAAGAACGCAGAAAAATTAGCAACTGCTATTTATGATGAATTATCTTTATGCGATTCGGAAAACAAAGAAACTTATTCATCAAACAAAGACAGTTATTTAGCAAAACTTCATACTCTTGACTCAGAAATTACGGATATTGTGAGTAATGCAAAAAGAAACACCGTGGTTTTCGGTGACCGTTTTCCTTTTCTCTACTTTGTAACCGACTATTCACTTGAATATGAATGTGCATTTCCGGGTTGCAGCAGTGAAACCGAGCCGAGTATTTCTACCGTAACTCATATGATAGATTTCACCCGAGAACATCAGGTTCCGGTAGTTTTTTATCTTGAATTTTCAAACGGAAAGGTTGCAAAGCTTATTTCGGAGGATTCAGGAGTAAAAACAATGCGTTTTTCTTCTTGTCACAACGTAACGAAAGATGAATTTGCAGACGGAGCAACCTATATTTCTTTAATGAAACAAAACGCAAACGCACTTAAGGAGGCTTTGAACTAATGGCGCTTATTGAAATTAAAAATGCCTCAATGGGTTATGAGGGCAAAATTGTTTTGTCTGATATTAACCTGAAAATCAACGAGGGTGATTATGTATGCATAGTCGGCGAGAACGGCTCCGGTAAAACTACACTTATGAAGTGCTTACTCGGACTTTTGTCGGTTCAAAGCGGCTCAATTTACTACGGTGACGGTTTAAAGCAATGCGAAATCGGTTATCTGCCTCAGCAGACTGTACTTCAAAAGGACTTTCCAGCCTCTGTTTCCGAAGTAGTGCTTTCGGGTTGCCTTAACAAAAAGCACACTTTGTTTTATTCAAAGGAGCAAAAGGAAACAGCGGCTAAAAATATGGAACTTACGGGAATTTATCCGCTTCGTAAAAAGTGTTTCAGAGAGCTTTCAGGCGGTCAGCGACAGAGAGTACTGCTTGCCAGAGCACTTTGTGCTACACATAAACTTCTAATTCTCGACGAGCCTGTAACGGGACTTGACCCCAAAGCATCTTCCGATATGTACGCTCTGATTAAAAATCTCAATAAAAACGGAATTACGATAATAATGGTATCGCACGATATTACTGCATCGGTGAATAACGCATCAAAAATCCTTCATCTTTCTAAAAACACCTATTTTTACGGTACGGCGCATCAGTATCTTCATTCCGACATAGGCAGAAAGTTTATGATAACCGACTGCCCGTGTGATGACTGCCGTCATAATCACAGAGGAGGTGCTTTGCAGTGATAGAAATGCTTACTGAAATGTTTTCGTATAATTTCATTATCAGAGCTTTTGTTGTCGGCTTGCTTGTGTCGCTTTGTGCATCTCTGCTCGGAGTAACGCTTGTTTTAAAACGCTATTCAATGATAGGCGACGGACTTTCGCACGTAGGCTTTGGCGCACTTGCAATAGCCGCTTCTCTTAATCTTGCACCGCTTGAGGTTGCAGTTCCTGTCATAATTATTGCGGCATTCCTGCTTTTAAGGCTTTCCGAGAACAGCAAAATCAACGGCGATGCAGCAATTGCAATCATTTCAAGTACATCACTTGCAATCGGCGTTGTCTGCGTAAGCGTATCGGGGGTAAATACCGACCTTAACTCATATCTTTTCGGAAGTATACTTGCAACGACAAATGCAGACGCAATAATGTGTGCTGTGCTTGCGCTTGTAGTTATAGTTGTTTTTGTAATCTTCTATAATAAAATTTTTGCCGTTACCTTTGACGAGAGCTTTTCAAAGGCAACGGGCTTAAAAACAGGAGTATATAACACTGTTATTGCACTCTTGACCGCTTTGACAATCGTTATCGGTATGAGAATAATGGGAACACTGCTCATTTCAGCATTGATAATTTTCCCTGCACTTTCTTCAATGAGAGTCTGCAAAAAATTCAAGTCGGTAATTCTTTGTTCGGGAGTGCTTTCGGTTTGTTGCTTTTTTGTCGGAATGTGCGCTTCATATTCACTCGATACACCGACAGGAGCAAGCGTTGTAATTGTCAACGCAGTTGTTTTTCTGATTTTCTGGCTGATTGAAATAGCAAGAACTAAATTATCAAATGCAAATCGGCTCAATTGATTATAAAATATTTTCTGCTAACGGGTACTCGCTTTCCTTGATGGAGGCGAGTTCTTTTTTTGCGGTAGTGCTTTCGGCAAAGTACATATCGGGGCTGCAATTCTCAGCGTATGAGCGCATATTTGAAATTTTATTTCCGATTTCATCAACATAATCGTGAATGAGGAGCATATCAATTTTCTTAGCGGTATCGTCCCATTTTTCTTCAATATTTCTGCAAACGTTAATTGCCTCTTCAAATTCACTTTTTCTCATATATTTGTCGCTCTGCTCAATCATAGAAACAAACGTGTCAACCTCTGCACTGACGTAACCAAGCTGTAAAGCAGCGCTGATTGCGACAATCAGAATAAAAATCATCGAAACATATATCCTTTTCATAAGTTTTCCTCTTTCTGCACAATGTTGTATTTTCCCAAAGCGTCAAGCGTCATAAGAAAAACATCTTTAAGCCTTGTGTTTTCTCTTTTCAGAATTTTGTAAACATCATCTTTGCTTTTGCCACAAAGGTTAAGTGAATTGTCGAGTATCTGACCGTCACTTACAACAACCGTTTCAATTTTGTTGTCCTTGATTTTTATTTTCAGGTCATCGGCACTCGGTGTTCTGCTCTGCGGTTTTTCAAGCACGCTGACTTTTCCGTTTGTTTCAACAATGCAGTACTGAACGTCCTCGATTGAAAAAATGTTTTGCTGACGAAGCTGAACACATAAATCCTCAGTAGTCAGTCGAAGTCTGCGCATTTCATTCTGTAAAATCTTACCGTCACGTATTACAACAATCGGACTGCCGCACATAACTTTACGAAATTTTCCGCTTTTCATCATCAGCACGCTTGCTGCAATTTCAAGCGCAACAAGCACCATTACGGGAATTATACCGCTGAGTAACGGCTGGGAAGTATTCTGCATAGGAATAGCGGCAATTTCCGATACTATAAGTGTGATTACAAGCTCGCTCGGCTGCATTTCGCTTATCTGCCGCTTGCCCATAAGCCTTACCGCAAGTATAACGAAAGCATACAGAAGTATTGTGCGAATAATAGAAATAATC
>OIEG01000963.1_pt1 | contig 10954 bp, 10 predicted proteins | sample 1581751 | NCBI WGS metagenome assembly OIEG01 (sample SAMN01760950, study PRJEB22395) | human gut metagenome | reverse complement strand
AAAAGACCGGTCAGATTGCTGCTCAGGTTGGGCAGACACCGCAGGGCTGGAATGGGAACATTTACAGCATGATACAAAATCTTTCCGATTCGGTCATTGTGCCGATTGCTGGTATGATTATTACCTTTGTGCTTTGTTATGAGCTGATTTCCATGTTAACAGAAAAGAACAATATGCATGACATTGATACATGGATGTTCTTTAAATATTTTTTCAAGATGTGGGTGGCAGTCTGGATCGTCAGCCATACATTCACGATTACCATGGCGGTATTTGATGTCGGGCAGTCAGTAGTGAGCCGGGCCGCTGGTGTCATCAGTTCCGATACAGCGATCAATATAGATACGATGATTACCACGATGGAAACGGCAATGGAATCTATGGAAATCGGTGAACTTGTCATACTGGCACTGGAAACGATGCTTGTGAGCCTGTGTATGAAGGTTATCTCAGTCTTTATTACAGTGATTTTGTATGGGCGTATGATTGAAATCTATCTCTATTCGTCCGTTGGAGCTATTCCATTTGCAACTATGTCTAACCGGGAATGGGGGCAGATTGGAAACAACTATCTTCGTGGATTGTTTGCACTGGCATTTCAGGGATTCTTTATGATGGTCTGCGTGGGAATTTACGCAGTCTTAGTAGCGAATATCCAGATGTCAGATAACATTCATTCTGCATTGTTCGGCGTGATGGCATACACGGTGATCCTTTGTTTCAGTTTGATGAAAACAGGAAACTTTGCCCGTAGTATCTTCAACGCTCACTAGAAAGGAGGAACTGGCAATGGCATTTGTATCAGTGCCTAAAGACTTAACCAAGGTTAAAAATAAGATCATCTTCAACCTGACCAAACGGCAGCTGATCTGTTTTGGGATTGCGGCGGCAGTAGGAGTTCCGTTTTATTTCCTTACCAGAGGGATCATCGGTTCCAGTAACGCAGCCACCGGGATGTGCCTTTTGATGCTTCCGGCATTTTTATTTGCCATGTATGAAAAGGATGGACTTCCGTTAGAAAAGGTTTTGAAAAATATGATCACCGTGAAATTTATCCGTCCTCCGGTACGGAAGTATCAGATGGAAAATCTGTATGAGAAGAAATTTATCATGGTCAGAAAAAAGAAGGGAGGACAGAAGAGTGTTAAAAAGAAAAAACGATAGACAGCCACCGCAGAGATTGGAAGAAGAATGTTATCCAAATGATTACTGGCTGGATGAAGAGGATGGTGGAGAAGATATTCCAGATCCGGCGGTCAGCAGTAAGCCGGTAAGCGGCAGACTGCACAGCGAGCCAATGGTAACAGGCTATGAAGCATTGGAAAGACAGAGAGGGGTACGCCGACCAAACAGAAAGCTGACCCGCAGGGAAAAGAAGGCTTTGAAAAGGGCGCAGAAATATGAAGCGAAACTTCATAAAGAGCATGAAAAAGCGGATAAGAAAAATGCGAAGAAAGAAGCGAAGCTTGCGGCAAAAGCAGAGAAACAGGCGATGCGTGAAGCAAAGAAAAGTGCAAAGAAGAAAAAGAGCAGTTCAGCTACAGTACCGCCGAGACAGCAGCCGGAAGGGAAGAAGGTTTCGGGCGGAAAAGGTGGTACCACAGAAAAGAAAGTAGCAAATACTGCCAAAGATAAACGGATCACAGCACAGCAGTCCATTCCTTATCATGAGATGGGGAGAGATGGTATCTGCCGTGTGCAGGATAGATTTTATTCCAAGACCATCCGTTTTTATGACATCAACTACCAGTTAGCTCAGAATGAGGATAAAAATGCGATCTTTGAAAATTGGTGCGACTTCTTAAATTATTTTGACAGCACGATTCATTTTCAGCTTTCCTTTATCAATCAGCACAGCAACATGGCGGAGTATGAAAAGGTTATCCATATCAATCCGCAGGAGGATGAGTTTGATGATCTGCGTATGGAGTTTGCACAGATGCTTAATAATCAGCTGGCAAAAGGAAATAATGGATTGATGCGTACCAAGTATATCACCTTTGGTATCGAAGCAGAGAGTATCCGGGAAGCACGACCGAAACTGGAACGTATCGAGTCGGATATTATGAATAACTTCAAGATTCTTGGTGTGACAGCGTATCCGTTGAATGGAGCCGAAAGGTTGCAGATCATGTATGAGACATTTAATCAGGATAGTAAAGTCCCTTTCCATTTTTCTTATGATGAGGTACTTCGGACAGGTCTTAGCACAAAGGATTATATCGCACCGACCAGCTTTGTATTTAAGAATGGAAAAGACTTTCAGATGGGTGGAACGATAGGAGCCGTTTCTTATCTTCAGATTCTTGCCCCAGAGCTTACGGACAAGATGCTGGCAGAGTTTTTGGAGATGGACAGTAACCTTATGGTGAATTTCCATATCCAGTCCATTGACCAGATGAAAGCGATCAAGCTGGTAAAGAGCAAGGTGACCGATATTAACCGGATGAAGATTGAGGAGCAGAAAAAGGCAGTTCGTGCCGGATATGACATGGATATTATCCCATCAGACTTAAATACATATGGTGGAGAAGCCAAGAGACTTCTGGAAGATTTACAGTCCAGGAATGAGAGAATGTTCCTTGTAACGGCACTGTTTTTAAATACGGCAGAGACAAAGCAGGAGCTTGAAAATGTCGTATTCCAGACTGCCGGTATTGCACAGAAATATAACTGTGCATTGAAACGTCTGGATTATCAGCAGGAGCCGGGGCTTATGAGCTGCCTGCCGCTTGCTATGAATCTTGTGCCTATCAAAAGGGCACTTACCACAACATCTACGGCAATCTTTGTTCCGTTTACCACACAGGAATTGTTTATGGGTGGGGAATCCATTTACTATGGTTTAAATGCCCTTTCCAATAATCTGATCATGGCAGACAGAAAGAAACTGAAAAACCCGAATGGTTTGATTTTGGGTACACCGGGTGCCGGTAAGTCATTTGCGGCAAAGCGTGAGATCACCAACGCATTTATCGTGACAAAAGATGACATTATCGTGTGCGATCCGGAAGGAGAATATTATCCGTTGTTCCGGGCATTTCATGGACAGGTTATCCGCATTTCACCGACCAGCCATGATTATATCAATCCGATGGACATCAATCTGGATTACGCAGATGATGATGACCCACTTTCCTTAAAGTCCGATTTTATCCTGTCTCTTTGTGAGCTGGTAGTTGGTGGGAAGAATGGACTGGAGCCGGTAGAAAAAACAGTTATTGACCGTTGTGTGCGTCTGGTGTATCAGGACTTTCTTTCTGACCCAGTACCGGAAAAGATGCCGATCTTAGAGGATTTATATAATCTTCTCCGTGAGCAGAAGGAGCAGGAGGCACAGCGTCTTGCGACTGCACTGGAAATCTACGTCAATGGTTCTCTGAAAGTATTCAATCACAGAACTAACGTGGAACTGAGTAACCGCATGGTATGTTTCGACATCAAAGACTTGGGAAAACAGCTGAAAAAGCTTGGTATGCTGATCGTACAGGATCAGGTATGGAACAGAGTAACGATTAACCGTTCAGCGAATAAGAGTACCAGATATTACATTGATGAATTTCATCTGCTTTTAAAAGAAGAGCAGACAGCTGCGTACAGCGTGGAGATCTGGAAGCGATTCCGTAAATGGGGCGGTATTCCGACGGGTATCACACAGAATGTAAAAGACCTGCTTGCCAGCCGTGAGATTGAAAATATCTTTGAAAATTCTGATTTTATCCTGATGTTAAACCAGGCATCCGGTGACAGGCAGATTCTTGCAAAGCAGCTGAATATCTCACCACACCAGCTTTCTTATGTTACCAACAGTGGAGAAGGTGAGGGACTGGTCTTTTATGGCAGTACCATTATCCCGTTTAAGGATAAATTTGATAATTCCCTGATGCTGTATGCGTTGATGACTTCTAAGCCGGATGAGGTGGAGAAGCGTAAAAAACTTGGTATCGGAGAAAGAGACGATTAAAAAATATAAAAAACAAAATAGAACAAAAGCAGGGGATGAGCCGGGAAAAGATTTCCGGCCTTTTTTCTGCCCAAGAATGAAATGGAGGATCACTACATGAGAGATTATACGAATTTTGAGAGATGCAATGGAGAACCTTGTTGTGTATTTGCAGAGAGAATCTGTGCAGACAATTATAAAGAACTTTTAGAAAAAGGAAAGGACAGTAACGGGGAGGAGGTGTTTGGCGAGATGTTAGATGATCTGCTGTATTTAGCGGAACTGATTGACTTTATGGGGATTACTTCCTGCTTGGCTGCAAGAAGAACATTGAGTGAAAGACTTACAGATAAGCTGACAGATTCCATTGCAGGACTGGCAGATGAGGTACTGGAAAAATGGGAGAGCTATCAGGATAAAGCAGAATAACAGGTAAACAGTAAAGGGGATGGTGAGATTTGCAGGAGCATGAGTATAAGGCGAGAGATAAAACCGTCCAGAAGATGAGTCGTGATGGTCTTAGAGAAGAGAACCTTCGGAATAAAGAAGAAAAAAGGATCACTGGACGGGATATGGATACAGAGGTTTCCCGTAGTGAAAAAAAAGATGAACTGGATTTCAGTAAGAGAAGGCGTGAGCATATCAATGAAAAAAGGGAAACAGAACATCCGGAGCAAAGTTCCAAAAAAACCAGATATAGTAGAGAATCTGTACTGGATGAGGAGTCAGAACAAGATATAGATGGAGAACTGGATAGGGAACAAGTAGCCGATGAAAGCACAGCTGCAACGAAATCCGCATTTCGCAGTGAGAGCATCCGTGGACAGCCAAGGGGAAAACGGGCTTATCTGGAAACGGTTGCAGACAGCCGGGATCTCCGTAAGAAAAAGATGGTCAGAGATTATGCGTCAAAAGAAAGACGGAAGGAAAAGGAGGCTTCCGAAGAAAGCAAGACGGCAAAGAGAGAAGCTGCCCGGTACAGGGAAACTTCAGAAGTGGCAGAAGAGTCTCTGGATGGATTTTCGGAGGAGATTAAAGGCAAATCGAAGCGGGAACGTGTGCTGAAAGAACAGCGGAAAAAGAGTTCCAGATTATCGTTTGGCGATGAAAGTGATGGCATGGTACATGGAGCCGGTATCGGTATCCGAAGTTCTGCATCTGCCGTGAAAGATGCTGCGGCTACGGCGGCTCATTGGAAAACCCATGAGGCAGAAGATGATAATGCTGCGGTAGAAGGGGCACACCGGGCAGAGCTTGCAGGAGAAAGCCTTGCAAGAAAATCCATTTATACAAGGGAACGCTTAAAGCAAAGGAGGGAACAGTCAAAAAGACTGAAAGAAAGCGTTCTTGATGAAGCAGAAAAAAGCAGGCTGATGTTTGAATCTGTTTATGGAAATGAAGCAAAAAAGATGGTGAAGAAGGAAGCGGAGCAGAAAAGAAAATCTGCATTGCAAAAGCTGTTCCAGAAGAAACGTTATCAGAAACAGTATCAGGCAGCAAAGCAGAGCAAAAAGGCAAAGGATGCGGCGATTACTTCAGCACAGAAATTTACAGAGAAAGCAAAAGATGCAGTCAAAATGATTGCGGCACAAAACCGTGGGATTTTTGCTACAGTTGCTATCTTTGGATTAATCTTTGTATTGATTGCAGCAAGTTTTACCAGCTGCAGTGCATCCCTGCAGGGAGCTTCGTCTGCCATTATTTCCACCAGTTATTCCAGTACAGATGAGGACATTTATGCCGCTGAAAATGCATACCGGGCATTAGAAGAAGCCTTAAATACGCAGATCAATCAGATGGAATCCACGCATCCGGATTACGATGAATACCGGTACCAGATTGATGAGATCGGACATAATCCATATCAGCTGATCTCTTATCTGACAGTTAAATACGGTGGTTTTACTTATGATGAAGTAGCAGAGGAGATAGAGTCCATTTTTCGTCAGCAGTATGGGATTACGACAGATTCTACCAGAGAGACAGTTACCGAAACAAAGACAGTCCGGGTAGGAGAATCACTGGGACAGGTTGCCACCAGTGGGTATTGTAACTGCTCCATCTGCTGTGGGCAGTGGAGTGGAGGACCGACAGCCAGCGGTGCGATGCCGACAGCTAATCATACGATTGCAGTAGATGCATCGAATCCTTTTGTACCGATGGGAACCCATGTCATTATGAATGGTGTGGAATATGTAGTAGAAGATACCGGAGCTTTTGCCAGATATGGTGTTCAGTTTGATGTTTATTATGATAACCATGCAGCAGCTTCCGCACACGGGCACCAGACATGGGAGGCATACATAGCAGACAGCAATGGAAGCCAGGAAGTGCAGGTTACGACAACGAAAGAAGTAAACCGTCTGGATGTGACGATGACAAACCGCAATCTGGATACCGTATTGAGAAGCCGCATGACGGAAGAAGAACAGGAAAGATATGATGCGTATAACAAATATTATGGAAATCGTGATTACCTGTTTGACTTAAACAGCATACCCACCGGAAGTGGAGGATTTGGTTATACCATACCGACAGATGCTTTATCTGATCCACAGTTTGCAAAGATGATCCGGGAAGCAGAGAAATATCTGGGAGTCCCTTATGTCTGGGGTGGTTATTCCCCAAGTGGATTTGATTGTTCCGGATTTGTAAGCTGGGTTATCAATAATTGTGGAAATGGATGGAATATTGGAAGATGTACTGCCGATGGACTTCGTTCTCACTGTTCGCAGGTATCTCCATCGGAAGCAAAACCGGGAGACTTGATCTTCTTCCAGGGAACCTATAACACAAGTGGAGCGAGTCATGTTGGAATCTATGTCGGCAATAACATGATGATTCATTGTGGTAAACCGGTGCAATATACCAGTATCGCAAGTGCCTACTGGCAGGAACACTTTATGGCATTTGGTCGTCTGCATTAGAGGAGGTGACAGGCAGATGAACATGAAATTGAAAAAGATTCTGGATGATATTCAGAAAACAGAGGATAAGATTGCAGAGCTTCAGGAACATCTGAAACGGCAGAATACTTTAAAACAACAGATGGAAGATATGGAGATTATCAAATCATTTCGTTCTATGAAGCTGGACAGTCGGGAGCTGCTGGTACTGCTTGACGGGATTCAGAAAGGAACCGTTACGATTCAGATGAATGAGGACGGCGGTATCACAGTGGAAGATACCAAGGAGACACCCCAAAAAGAAAGCGATAACAGACCACCTGTGGGGCAGGTGGCAGAAAGAGAGGTTTTAGACGATGAGGAATAAAGTGGTAAAGAAACTTCTGATGATTGCTATGGCGGTAACAATGATTTCGGGAACATCCCTTGCTACTGTTTATTTGGATATAGATATTGCAGAAGCTATCAGACATTGAAAGAGCATCCGAATATTGATTTTTCGCAGGTTTATATTTTAGTGAGATTATATGAAGTGAATGATGATGAAGATATTGTAAAGGATATTACTTATGCTACGAATAGTCAGAATCCCATAGATTTTAGAGATTTGAAATCAAATGATTCTATACAGATTTTGCTTGAAACTAGTGCTGCTGATTTAGTCAATATTTTCTTGCATATATGATGGATTATCAGGGATTAAAAGCAGCCATTATTGAGATGCTCTCAGGAGCAGACATCAGAATAAATATAGCAACATTTAAGAATGATATAGTAAGTATGAAAACAAAAGATGATGTACTGACTTATTTAATTCATCTTGGCTATTTAGGATATAATCAGGAACGGAGGACAGCCTTTGTTCCTAATGAGGAAATACGTCAGGAATTGATCACGGCAGTTGAGAGTAAGAGCTGGAATGAGATGCTTATTTTTCAACAGACATCAGAAGAGATTCTTAATGCTACCTTAGATATGGATACGGAAGAAGTGGCAGATTAAATTGAAAAGATTCATTCGGAATATGCATCGGTCATTCAGTATAATGACGAGAATTCTTTAAGTAGTGTACTTGCCATTGCTTATTTGAGTGCCATGCAGTACTATTTTAAGCCGATTCAGGAACTACCAACAGGAAGAGGCGAAGAGGCTTTGCAGACTTCGTATTTCTTCCTAAGCCAGAGTATAGGAACGATTATCCTGCACTTGTCGTTGAATTGAAGTGGAATAAAAGTGCGAAGAGTGCATTACAGCAGATAAAAGATAGAAAATATCCAGCTTCAATAGAACAGTATACAGGTGATATTTTATTAGTTGGAATTAATTATGATAAAAAGACGAAGAAACATGAAAGTGTGATAGAACAGTATGAGAAATAGTGGTCTGTAGTTCTTGCATATTCATTAATAGGACATTGCTTTTTCGCTTATTATGGGTTATAATATAGTTCGTCTTTTGCAATTTAACACATTAAATCGTAATAGGTTAAAGAGGCGAAATAAAGATTCATACAGACAGGAAGATAAAATTACATATAGATTTACAGTAAGTATGTTTCTGAAAAGGTTACGATTTGTATAGAATGTAATTGTTTTGTTGACAGTAGAGAATCTGACAGAATTAGGAGAAAAGTGATGAAAGAAGAAAAGAAACTGAATTTACCGCAGTCATTGTTACTGCTTGTATTGATAATTTTTTCGGTTGCAGTTTGTATTCGTTTAAAGACTGGCGGACCGATGATCGGCTTATTTGCAAGCTGGATTTTTATTTATCTTGTTTGCAAGATTGTTCGTATTCCATATGATAATGTTGTTGCAGGCGCATATGATGCGATTCGTATGGTCGTTCCAACACTTTGCTTGCTTATGGCGATTGGTGTTATGATTGGTACCTGGTTACAGAGCGGTACGATCGCGACAATTATTGCCTGGGGGCTTAAGATGATTAACCCGGCATGGTTACTGCCGCTTACATTATTATTCTGTTCTGTACTTAGTGTTGTAACAGGAACTTCTTATGGTTCCGTTGGAAGTGCTGGTGTTGCAATGATGGCAATTGGTAATGCGATGGGAATTAATCCTGGTATGGTTGCCGGAGCAGTTATCTGTGGTGCAATGTTTGGTGATAAGTTAAGCCCGCTTTCTGATACAACAAACTTAGCTCCAGCTGTCGCAGGTGCAAAGTTAGGTGATCATATCCGTTCCATGTTTTGGACAACGATTCCTACATATATCATTACATTAATTATCTTTACTATTTTAGGAATCCAGCAGACAAGCGGTGGTTATACAGCAGGAGATATTTCAAACTATATTACAGAATTAAATGGAGAATTCCATCTTGGAGCGGTAACATTAATTCCTGCAATCTTAATTATCGTGCTTTTACTTTGTAAGGTAAATGCAATCTCGGCACTTGGAATTTCAAGTTTTGCAGCAGGAGCAGTTTCATTTTTTGTACAGCATGCGACATTACAGAGTATTATTCAGACTGCATATAGTGGATATACAACTACAATTGAGGAAGGGGTACTTCAGTCCATCTTAAATCGTGGTGGTATGGGAAGTATGTTACAGTACGTTGCCATCATCAGTTTTGCTGTTGGTATGGGAGGTATGCTTGAAAAACTCGGCGTATTAGAGCACATTTTAAATGCGGTTGTAAAGCGTATTAACAGTGATGGTTCTATGATTTTAGTTACTTTAATTGTTGGCTATATCACAAGTTTGATCAGCTGTTCCCAGCCAATGTCTCATGTACTGACAGGCCGCTTAATGGCACCAGTATTTAAAGAAAGAAAAGTGGCACCGGAAATCCTTTCCCGCTGTCTTGAAGATTCAGGAACAATGGCAGGCCCAATGATTCCATGGCATGGCTATGGCGTATATATGGCAGGAACACTTGGTGTAGCCTGGGCTGCATTCTTCCCATATTTGTTCTTGCTGTATTTAACACCAATTTTCAGTATTATTTATGGATTTACTGGAATATCTATTAAGCATGTTTCTGGGGAAGAAGTAGCGGAGTAGTGTTCTGATAATTTTATATATAGTTAGCAATTGAAAATGTAGGGAAAGCATAATATAAATTAAGATAAAAGATATAAAATACAAAATAGAGAAGGATACAATAAAATGAAAACAAAACTTGTTCTTTTAGGTACAGGTACACCTAATGCCTGCCCGAATGCAAATGGTCCATCCTCCGCAGTAGTTGTAGGAGACAGGGCATATATTGTAGACTTTGGGCCGGGAGTAGTCAGACAGGCTTCCGCAGCTTACTTTAATGGAATTGATGCGTTAAGACCAGATCTTTTAACAGTGGCATTCTGTACACATCTGCATACAGACCACACTGCCGGATATCCAGACCTCATTTTTACCCCGTGGGTATTAGAGCGTCCGGTTCCACTCAAAGTATTTGGCCCTAAGGGAATGCAGCATATGACAGATCATATCTTAAAAGCCTATGAGACTGATATTGACTTCCGAATTAATGGATTTGAAAAGGCAAATGAATCGGGATACCGAGTGGAAGTTACAGAAATTGAGTCTGGAATTATTTATAAAGATGACCGTGTAACAGTAGAGGCATTTCCTGTAAGCCACGGAACTTTAGAATGTTATGGATACAAGTTTATAACACCAGATAAAACTATTGTGATTACAGGCGATACAGCCCCACTTGATATCGTAGCAGAAAAAGCCAAAGACTGCGACATTCTTCTTCACGAAGTAGAATATGCCGCCGGAATATCCTGCCGTGAACCAAAATGGCAGAAATATCACCGCGAGGTGCATACATTAAGCACAGACCTCGCCCAGGTTGCAAAAAAAGCCAATTCAAAGCTTCTCGTAACCTACCACCGTATTTATCATATGAATGTTCAGGATAACCGTAAGAATCTTGCAGCGGAAATGGCATGGAGGGATGAAGCTATTCTTGACGAGATACGAGAGGCTGGCTATGAAGGTTATGTGGTTAATGGCAAAGATTTGGATGTATTCTGATTTGCGCAGGCAAAGGAGACGCTCTCAGTAAATAAAATAACCTATATTTGTGACTTTAGTCGCGGCGGTTTGAATACTCGCTTACACACGCTCGT
>OIEG01000956.1_pt1 | contig 10992 bp, 8 predicted proteins | sample 1581751 | NCBI WGS metagenome assembly OIEG01 (sample SAMN01760950, study PRJEB22395) | human gut metagenome | reverse complement strand
ACAAGCCCCGCAAATTCTCCACGTCAGAAATACGTCTCAAAAATATGTGGAAATTCGGGAAGCATCAAAAAGCATCCGAAAAGTGTTAATTTTTAGAATATACTGATAATTAAATATTTATGCTTGGATATTTCTGATTGTTTTTGGTTGTTCTACGCTTCTAAATACAATTAAAGAATTTACATACCAAGAAGGATACGAATATAAGTTAAGCCTATTAAAAACAAAAATTGAAAAGCCAGAATACATTGTAGACGCTCCTTCATTTGAATACAAATTATTAAATACAATTTCAAAAATGAAAGTAGAGTAGTAAACTAACATACCATACTTCATTAAAAAACGAAAATCATGAAAAAGAAAATCATTTTTTCAAACTGTATTTTTTTACTTTCTTTATTAGCTTGTACAAATGAGCTAAAAGAAGAAACCTCTTCTTTAAATACAATTCCTATTGATGTAATTAATTTAGAAGAAGCATTTCCTAATAAGACTAAAGAAACTGTGACTTTGCAAAATGGAATATCATTCGAAAGGTATAATGATTTAATTATTTGGGGAGGAGATATGATAATATCCGAAAAGATGTTTAATTCTTTTAATAATCCTACTCAGACCAGAGGCGGAATCGTTAATAATCCAGACTTTAAATGGCCCAATGGGATTGTTTATTACAAATTTGACTCTGCAATATCAAAAACGACTAAAGAACATATTCAACAAGCCATGGATGAATGGAAACAATCAACTTCTAAAATCATCACATTCACAGAAAGAACATCTCAAAAAAATTACATCAAGTTCATCAATGGAGATGGTAATTATTCATCAGTCGGAATGAGAGGTGGAGAACAAATTCTTAGCATTAGCAAATATGACAGTAATAAAGGTACTGCTTTACACGAAATAGGACATGCACTTGGATTAATTCATGAGCAGCAACGACGCGACAGAGACGAATATATTAATATAAATTGGGACAATATTCAGTCTGATAAAAAAAGTAATTTCAAGATATGGGAAGAAAGTCACGCCGTGATTAAGTACATTCCTGATGTACTATTTGATTATAAATCTATAATGCTATATCCTTCTTATAATTCTTTTGCTATTGATTACTCGAAGCCTACAATGACCAAGAAAGATGGTTCGACATTTAATGCACAAAGAAACAACCTTAGTTATATTGATATAGTAGCAATTTACGATATTTATGGTTTCCCCACTGGAGGAGGAGGTCCTTCCGTCACTTCCATCAAATAAACACTTATCTATCTTGACTACTATAATGAAGAAAATTACAATGTACGCCACAAAACAAATTTCTATCACAAGTATATAAAGAATAAGCCCGAAGAAGTATCTTCGGGCTTATTCTTTTATAGTGCGATGTTTACATCCTATCCGGCACCTCAATACCCAGCAATCCCATACCTAAGCGTACCACCTTGGCTACATTCTCGGACAATGCAAGGCGGAATACCTTCACTGCTTCGTTCTCCTCACGCAAAATGCTGAAGTCATGGTAGAACTGGTTATATTCCTTCACAAGGTCATACGTATAGTTTGCAATGATGGACGGACTGTAATCCTCACCTGCCTGCTTCACAATAGCGGCAAAGTCGGCAACCATCTGTATCAGCCCCTCTTCCTTCTCGCTCAGTTCAATGCCGGCAGGCAACTGGGCAGGGATTTCGATACCGGCCTCTTTTGCCTTGCGGAGAACAGACTGGATACGTGCATAAGTATATTGGATGAACGGTCCCGTATTACCATTAAAGTCGATGGACTCTTTTGGATTGAATGTCATGTTCTTGCGGGCATCCACTTTCAGGATGAAGTACTTTAAGGCACCCAGACCAACGATACGGGCGATATTGTCTGCTTCTTCCTTTGTCAGACCATCCAGCTTGCCCAGTTCATTGCTGGTTTCCTTGGCTGTATCAATCATCTCCGCCATCAGGTCGTCAGCATCAACCACAGTACCTTCGCGGCTCTTCATCTTGCCCTCGGGAAGTTCCACCATACCGTAAGAGAAGTGCACCAACCCTTTACCCCATTCGAAGCCCAGTTTGTCGAGCAGGATGGACAATACCTGGAAATGGTAATTCTGTTCGTTGCCTACCACATAAATCATCTTGTCGATGGGATAATCTGCAAAGCGGAGTTTGGCAGTACCTATATCCTGCGTCATGTAGACGGATGTACCGTCCGCACGCAACAGCAGCTTGTGGTCCAACCCCTCACCCGTGAGGTCCGCCCATACAGAGCCATCTTCTTTCCGGTAGAAGAAGCCTTTCTCCAGGCCCTCCATTACCTTCTCCTTACCTTCGAGGTACGTGTTTGATTCGTAATATATCTTATCAAAAGTTACACCCATCATACGGTAAGTCTCGTCAAAACCTGCATACACCCAGTCGTTCATCTTCTTCCAGAGCGCACGTACTTCCGGGTCATTGGCCTCCCACTTTACCAGCATTTCACGAGCCTCCTTCATCAAAGGAGATTCAGCTTCCGCCTTGGCTTTGGCTTCTTCCTCATTCATGCCTTCGCTTTGGAACTTGGCCATCAGTTCTTTCACTTCCGCTTTATAATGCTTGTCGAAGGAAACATAGTAATCGCCAATCAAGTGGTCTCCCTTCTTGCCGGATGATTCGGGAGTTTCACCATTCCCGTACTTCTGCCATGCCAACATGGACTTGCAGATATGAATTCCACGGTCATTGACAATATTTGTCTTTACTACCTTATTACCGTTGGCAGCCACTATATTAGCCAGCGCATTTCCTAAAAGATTATTGCGTACATGGCCCAAATGAAGCGGTTTGTTGGTGTTGGGAGAAGAATACTCAATCATCACCAATGGAGAGTTGTCAGTAGCAGCCACGATACCGTACTGCTTGTCCGCATGAATGCCATTCAACAATTCTATCCACGCAGAGGAGGCAATGGTCAGGTTCAGGAAGCCCTTGATGACATTAAATGCTGCAACCGAAGGCTCGTTTGCCTGCAAGTATTCACCGATTTCCTGGGCCGTCTGCTCCGGTCCTTTCTTGGACATACGGAGGAAAGGGAATACAACCAGCGTGAGGTGTCCCTCAAATTCTTTCTTGGTTTTCTGCAACTGCACTTGTGCGGCAGGAACATCCTGTCCGTAAAGCGCTTTCAGTCCGCCGATGACGGACGATACCAGTTTCTGTTCTATATTCATGATTCAAATGTATTTTCCTGCGTGCAAAGATAGCGTAAACCGAAATCAGTACAAAACAAGCAGGCTTGTTTTTATGGCCTCACAAGATATTCAACATACAAAGAGGGGACGCTCTTTGTAAAACGTCCCCTCTTTGTATGTTGAGTATACTGTTCTTATTCAGCTGTCAATTCCGTACCTGGTTTGAATTTAACAACTTTCTTTGCAGCAATCTCGATAGGCTTTTTAGTAGAGGGGTTGATACCCATACGCGCTCCTCTTTCCACCACACTGAAAGTTCCAAAACCAACCAATGATACTTTATCACCGGCCTTCATTGCCTTAGTGACTGACGCGATAAATGCATCCAATGCTTTCTTTGAATCAGTCTTTGACAAACCAGACTCCGCTGCCATAGCGCTAATAAGTTCCGCCTTATTCATAATGCTTAAAATTAATTAATATGTTACACAAAAGATATTTTTACTTTTCATCACAAACCTCCACAAAAATAGAGCAATATTTCTGAATATCAAATAAAAACATTAAAAAAATATTGGAAAACAACGAAAAAGAAGGAATAGAATCTGCTTTTTCTGTTATAGAACAGAATTTATTCGTATTTTTGCCGGAGAAAGCAAAAACAGACAACTGTTTTTGAACTGTAAAATGAATTGAAACAACAGATTATGAATACTATACCTACTGTAACCAAAAACCTTTTAATCATTAATGTGCTGATGTTTTTGGGCACCATTGTCGCCCAAAGCTACGGCATCGACCTCGCCCAATATCTGGGATTGCATTTTTTCCTTGCCGAAGATTTCAATGCAGCACAATTGATAACATATATGTTCATGCACGCCGGATTCGCGCACATATTTTTCAACATGTTTGCTGTATGGATGTTCGGACGTATTTTAGAGCAGGTATGGGGGCCAAAACGATTTCTGTTCTACTATCTGGTGTGCGGTATAGGAGCCGGAATTATCCAGGAGGTGGTACAGTATATTCATTATGAGACAGTACTTTCCGCCTATGACAGCGTAAATACTGGCATGGCCATCATCCCGATGGAGGAATATCTCAATATGATGACTACCGTGGGAGCTTCGGGAGCAGTATACGCCATTCTGCTGGCATTCGGCATGTTGTTCCCCAACCAGCAAATGTTCATCTTCCCGTTACCGGTTCCCATCAAGGCCAAATATTTTGTTATCGGATATGCCTTGATTGAACTTTATGCCGGATTTGCAAACAGTGCAGGAGACAATGTGGCTCACTTCGCACATCTGGGTGGTATGGTATTCGGCTTTATCCTGATTATGTACTGGAGAAAAAAGAACAGAGGAAATGGCTACTATTATAACTGATTTGAAAGAAACCTTCCGTAGGGGGAACATTTATATCCAACTGATTTACATCAATGTAGCGGTATTCATACTTACTACGCTAACCGAAGTCATGTTCCAGTTGTTCAACCGGAGCATAGCAGGCGTATTCGAATGGTTGGAACTGCCGGCATCAGTCATACGCTTCATCCTGCAACCATGGTCACTACTGACATATATGTTCATGCATGCAGGATTCATGCACATTCTTTTCAATATGCTGTGGCTTTACTGGTTCGGTGCACTGTTCCTGAGTTTCTTCTCTGCAAAGCATCTCCGGGGTGTATACATTCTGGGAGGAATTTGCGGCGGTCTGCTCTATATGGCCGCCTATAACATTTTCCCGTATTTCCGTCCCATGACAGACTATTCTTTCATGCTGGGTGCTTCTGCCTCTGTACTTGCCATTGTAGCCGCCACCGCCTATCGCGAGCCCAACTATCCGATACGGCTACTGCTGTTCGGAACCATCCGGCTGAAATACCTGGCACTCATCGTTATAGGCACCGATTTACTGTTCATCACCTCCAGCAATGCCGGTGGACACATCGCACATTTAGGAGGTGCGCTGGCAGGGGTATGGTTTGCCGCCAGCCTCAGCAAAGGTAGTGACCTGACCTCATGGATAAACAAATGTCTGGATACCTTAGTTTCCATCGTCAACTTCAAACCCAGAAAGCCGAAAATGAAAGTACACTACGGTACTGGCAAACAAAAAGATTATGATTACAACGCACGGAAAAAAGCCCAATCCGACGAGATAGACCGCATTCTCGACAAATTAAAGAAATCGGGATACGAAAGCCTTACTACAGAGGAAAAGAAAAGCTTGTTCGACGCGAGTAAACGTTAAACCAATGGAAAATGGAAAACGGAAAATGAAAAATGAGAATATAACCGCCACTCTTATTTTCAGTTTTCACCTTTCAATTTTCAACTATTATAATGAAGCATCTCGGTAATTTTGTCGCTCTCCTGATTTTAGCGGTCAATGCCTTATTTACGGGCCTATTACTGTTCACCGCCTATAGTCCGCACATCCAGCCGGTCACACATCCGGTGCAATCGTGCCTGGGGCTGACATTTCCCGTGTTCCTGATGATAAATGCCGGCTTCCTCATTTTTTGGCTGGTCATCCAGCGCTATAGGTCGGCTTTGCTGCCCCTAATAGGGATGTTGCTCTGCTATTCGCAGATACGCACCTATCTGCCCATCAACTTCCATACAGACCACTTACCGGAAACAAGTATCAAACTGCTCTCCTACAACATTATGGGATTTGACGGTGCCGCCAAACAAGATGGCAAAAACCCGATATTGACCTATTTGAAGGAAAGTGGCGCCGATATCCTCTGTCTGCAGGAATATTCCACAGTACAATCCTCAAAGCATCTTTCGCAAAAAGACGTAGAGCGGGAACTCAAGGCATATCCATACCACCGCATCAACACAGTGGGTAGCGGAAAGGGACATACCAACAAGATAGCATGTTACTCTAAATTTCCGATTCTCTCGTCACGCATATTGGATTATCCCAGCGAATACAACGGTTCGGTACTCTATGAAATCAAGATTGGGGAAGACACGGTTACCCTCATCAACAATCATCTGGAGTCCAACAAGCTGACCAAAGCCGATAAAGTCGTGTACGAAGACATGCTGAAATCTCCCGAAAAGGAAAAAGTGAAAAGCGGCGCACGCCTGCTCATACGCAAGCTGGCAGAAGCATCGGCCATCCGTGCCCCGCAGGCTGACACTATTGCACATGAAATAACCGCTTCACCGCATCCTTACATTATTGTATGCGGCGATTTCAACGATACCCCCATCTCCTATACCCACCGCACCATCGCCCAGGATTTGGACGACGCATTCACCCAATCAGGACGGGGGCTGGGCATCTCCTACAACCAGAACAGATTCTATTTCCGGATAGACAACATACTGACAAGCAAGAACCTGAGAGCCTACAATTGTACAGTAGACCGCTCCATCAAAGAGTCAGACCACTATCCGATATGGTGCTATATCACTAAGAGATATTGAAAATTAATACTTAAACATTTAATACTTAGAAAACAATGTTCAAAAAATGTATTCTAATTTTAGCAGCAAGTTGTATGATGTACTCCTGTGCCACCCAGACGGAAAGCAATCCGTTCCTTACTGAGTTTCAAACACCCAATGGCGTGCCTCCATTCGATAAAATCAAGTTGGAGCACTATGAACCCGCATTCCAGAAAGGTATAGAAGAGCAGAACGCCAATATCCAAGCCATCATTGACAATACGGAAGCCCCTACTTTCGAAAATGTCATTGTTGCCCTCGACAACAGCTCTCCCACCCTGGACCGTGTAGGCGGTGTATTTTTCAACCTGACGGAGGCCGAAACTACCGATGAACTGACAGCCCTTTCCATGAAACTGGCTCCGACATTGGCCGAACACGAAGACAACATCTCCCTCAACCAGGAGCTTTTCAAGAAAGTGGATGCTGTCTACAGCCAGAAAGATGCTCTCGGCCTGACCCGCGAACAACAAAGGCTGCTGGAAAAAACCCATAAGAAATTTATCCGTTCCGGCGCCAATCTTCCGGCCGACAAACAAGCCCGTCTGCGTGAGATCAACAAGCAGCTTTCCACACTCGGAATCACGTTCAGCAACAACATCCTGAACGAAAACAACGACTTCAAGCTTTATGTAGGAAAAGAGGAAGACCTCGCCGGACTTCCCCAATGGTTCCGCGAAAGCGCCATGGCTGAAGCCCGTACCACCGGACAGGAAGGCAAATGGCTGTTTACCCTCCATAATGCAAGCCGCCTGCCTTTCCTCCAATACTCCGCCAACCGGCCGCTACGCGAACAGATGTACAAGGCCTACATCAACCGCGGCAATAACAATGACAAGAACGACAACAAGAAAATCATTGCCGACATCGTACGCCTGAGACTTGAAAAGGCGCAACTGCTGGGTTTCGACTGTTACTCCAACTTTGTATTGGACAATACAATGGCAAAGAATTCCACCGCCGTGATGGACTTCCTCAACAACTTGTGGAGTTATGCACTCCCCAAAGCAAAAGCCGAAGCAGCCGAACTGCAAAAGCTGATGGACAAGGAAGGCAAAGGAGAGAAACTGGAAGCATGGGATTGGTGGTACTACACCGAAAAACTCCGTAAGGAGAAATATAACCTCGAAGAAGAAGAGATTAAGCCCTACTTCAAACTGGAAAACGTACGTGAAGGCGCCTTTGCCGTTGCCAATAAGCTCTATGGCATCACGCTGACAAAGCTCGAAGGTATCCCCGTCTATCATCCCGATGTAGAAGTGTTTGAAGTGAAAGCCGCAGACGGCTCACAAGTAGGAATCTTCTATGTAGATTACTTCCCCCGTCCCGGCAAAAGCGGTGGTGCTTGGATGAGCAATTACCGCGAACAACAAGGCAGCATACGTCCATTGGTATGCAACGTATGCAGCTTCACCAAGCCCGTAGGCGACACTCCTTCCCTGCTGACTATCGACGAAGTGGAAACTTTGTTCCATGAATTCGGCCATGCCCTGCACGGATTATTGACCCAATGCCAGTATAAAGGTACTTCAGGCACCAATGTCGTACGCGACTTCGTGGAACTCCCCTCTCAAATCAACGAGCATTGGGCTACCGAACCCGAAGTGTTGAAAATGTATGCCAAGCATTACAAGACCGGCGAGGTCATTCCCGACAGCCTGATTGAAAAGATACTGAACCAGAAAACGTTCAACCAGGGTTTCATGACTACCGAGTTGCTGGCCGCCGCCATCCTCGACATGAACCTGCATAACCTGACTGATACCGAAGGTCTTGATGTCGTTGCATACGAAAAAGAAGCGATGGACCAACTGGGGCTGATTCCGGAAATAGCTCCCCGCTACCGTACCACATACTTCAACCACATCATCGGCGGTTATGCTGCAGGCTACTACAGCTATCTCTGGGCCAATGTTCTGGACAACGATGCCTTCGAAGCTTTCAAGGAACACGGTATCTTCGACAAGCAGACAGCCGACCTCTTCCGCCAGAATGTTCTGGAAAAAGGAGACAGCGAAGACCCGATGACTCTCTATAAAAACTTCAGAGGAACTGAGCCTCAATTAGACCCGATGTTAAAAAATCGCGGTATGAAGTAAGATTTGTGAAAAAAAAGCTATATTTGCAGCCTTGTATGCAACAGAATTTAATTAAAAAGTAATCATAATAAACTAAAAGTAACATGCAAAACAAAGGATTTGTAAGGGTTTTTGCGATATTGCTCACACTGGTGTGTGTGTTCTATCTCTCCTTCTCTTTTGTAACTCGCCATTACACAAGTAAGGCCAAAGAGTTTGCAAAAGGCGATGTGAAAGTAGAGCAGGACTACCTCGATTCTCTGGCTAATGAGAAAGTGTATTTCGGCAATTGGACGCTGAAACAATGTCGTGAGATGGAAATCAGTTTAGGTTTGGACTTGAAGGGTGGTATGAACGTCATCCTTGAAGTTTCCGTACCCGATGTCATCAAAGTATTGGCTGACAACAAGACTGACGAAGCATTCAACCAAGCATTGGCCACTGCCGCCAAGCAAGCTACCACAAGCCAGGATGACGTGATCACCCTATTCGTCAGAGAGTATCACAAGCTTGCTCCGGGTGCTCCGCTGTCACAGCTGTTCGCAACCCAACAATTAAAAGACAAGGTAACTCAGAAATCTACCGACGCGGAAGTTGAGAAAGTATTGCGCGAAGAAGTAAAGGCAGCTGTTGACAACTCCTACAATGTACTTCGTACCCGTATCGACCGTTTCGGTGTAGTTCAGCCCAATATCCAGAGTCTGGAAGACAAAATGGGCCGTATCATGGTAGAACTTCCGGGTATCAAAGAGCCTGAACGTGTAAGAAAATTATTACAAGGTTCTGCCAATCTGGAATTCTGGGAAACATACACAGCAAAAGACGTTACTCCCTATCTGCAAGCTGCCGACACCAAGTTGCGTGCCATCGTTGCAAGCGAAACTCCGGCAGAAGAGGCAGACAGCGCAGCTACCGAAGCTCCTGCCGTAGCCCAAGCTACCAGCACAGCCGACAGTCTTGCCGCTGCTTTAAAGGGTGAAAACAAGACACAAACCGCTGACCTTGCACAAATAAAGAAAGAACACCCGCTGTTCGCAATCTTGCAAGTCAACCCCAGCGGACAAGGTCCTGTTGTAGCCTATGCCAACTACAAGGATACAGCTGAAATCAACAGATACCTTTCCATGCCGGAAGTTCAGGCCGAAATGCCGAAAGACTTGCGTCTGAAATGGGGAGTATCTCCTTATGAATATGATCCGAAAGCTCAGACTTTCGAACTTTATGCCATCCGTTCCACAGAACGTAACGGCAAGGCGCCTCTGGAAGGTGATGTAGTGGTTAGCGCCAAAGACGAATACGACCATTACGGTAAACCTGCCGTAAGTATGTCTATGAACACTGACGGTGCACGCCGTTGGGCTCAGCTCACCAAGCAGAATATCGGCAAGAGCATCGCTATCGTGCTGGACGGTTACGTTTACTCCGCACCGAACGTAAACAATGAAATCACTGGCGGTAACTCACAGATTACCGGTCACTTTACTCCGGAACAAGCAAAAGACTTGGCAAACGTGTTAAGATCAGGTAAGATGCCAGCTCCTGCGCACATCGTACAAGAAGATATCGTAGGTCCTTCACTGGGACAAGCTTCCATCAATGCCGGTATCATGTCATTCATCGTAGCATTGATTCTGCTGATGGTTTACATGTGCTCTATGTACGGATTCATTCCGGGTATGGTTGCCAATGGTGCTTTGGTGCTGAACTTGTTCTTCACATTGGGGATCCTTTCCTCTTTCCAAGCAGCATTGACGATGTCCGGTATTGCCGGTATGGTGTTGGCACTGGGTATGGCTGTAGATGCCAACGTATTGATTTACGAACGTACCAAAGAAGAACTCCGTGCAGGCAAGGGTGTAAAGAAAGCATTGGCTGACGGTTACTCCAACGCCTTCTCTGCTATCTTTGACTCCAACTTGACGTCTATCATCACCGGTATTATCTTGTTCAACTTTGGTACAGGTCCTATCCGTGGTTTTGCCACTACATTGATTATCGGTATCTTGATTTCGTTCTTTACTGCCGTATTCATGACGCGTCTGTTCTATGACCATTTCATGAGCAAGGACAAACTGCTGAATCTGACATTCTCTTCCAAGATTTCAAAGAACTTGATGGCGAATGCACACTTCGACTTCATGGGCAAGAACAAATTGTGGCTGACCACTACGGGAGCTATCATAGTGATATGTATCGCTTTCCTCGCTACCCGCGGATTGAGCCAGAGTATCGACTTCACCGGTGGACGTAACTTCAAGGTACAGTT
>OIEG01000955.1_pt1 | contig 10994 bp, 10 predicted proteins | sample 1581751 | NCBI WGS metagenome assembly OIEG01 (sample SAMN01760950, study PRJEB22395) | human gut metagenome | reverse complement strand
TGTGGTTTTGCCGACACCGCCCTTTTGATTTGATATTGCTATAATTTTTGCCAATAAAATCACCTTAATAATTAATTTAAAGCTTATTCATAACACTTTTAAATTATAGCATATTTATAATGTGTTTTAAAGCATATTTTGAAAAATAATGAGATTTTTTAATTGTTTAGCAAGTAAAATGTTTCACGTGAAACAACAGTGTGCTACCGCAGGCAAATTTGTCGAGTGTAAAAGTTGGATTGTATTGATAAAACGGTTGCAAAATTATAGATTGATATATAGGTAACGTTTACATATGTCGTTCAGTTATATTTTGCGTAAGACATAGAAAAATGTCTGACTCCCGAGATACCGAGGTTTAATTTAAATCCGATTTATATAAAGGACTAAAAAAAGCAAAAAGCCGTACATTGCTGTACGGCTTTTCGCAAGGGGTTTAGATAAGGAAATGGGTATGAGTGGAACGGATGCTTTCGCATCCAACTGGAAAGTAATTTGATGAGGTGCTTTATACTGCACCGATTAAGCAGTTTTTTCTTCGTCAGTTATTTGCTTTTTGGGAATTCGTATTGTGTATTCGATAAAATTGTCTGTATCGGTTTTATCCGTTTGTGCGTCTATTCCCGCAAGACGCATTGTGTCAACAGCTTTGTTGATTGTGTTTACAAATATTCTGACGTCCTTTATCACCGCTTTGCTGAAGCCCTGTTTTTTATCGTTTTTAGAGCTTGAATTGAGCATCAGATTAACGAGATTTTCTGATTGCTGTACGTTTAGATTCTCGGAGATGATTTTCGAGAGAGCTTCTCGCCTTGCACCTTCATCACCGAGCTTTAACAGCGCTCTTGCGTGGCGTTCGCTTAGTCCAGCGTTTTCAATCCACTCTTGCTCTTCGTATGTAAGCCTTAAAAGTCTTAGCTTGTTTGCAATTGTGGACTGTGTTTTGCCGAGCTTGACAGCCGCCTCCTGCTGTGTCAGTCCGTACCTGCGTATCAGCCTTGAAATCCCACGAGCTTCCTCGAACATACCGAGGTCGCTTCGTTGGAGATTTTCAAGGAGAGCATATACTGCCGACTCTTTTTCGGAGCACTTGATTACTATACAGGGAACTTTCCGAAGTCCTGCCAGAACGGATGCACGAAGCCGTCTTTCGCCCGCTATCAGCTCATATTCCGTAGCACTCACCTTGCGAACAGTAAGGGGTTGAAGAATACCGTTTTCTGTGATTGACTGCGACAGAGCGTTTAGGTCCTCCTCATTGAAAACCTTTCTGGGCTGAGCTTTGTTAGGTCTGATTTTAATTATGGGTATGTCAGAGATTTTGTTTTCATTTTTAATTATTAAATTCAAACCTAATCGCTCCGTGTCCTCATTGTCCTTCAGGGGTTGTCCCTGTGTTATTATAATAACACTTTGCCTGTGCGATGTGTGTCGGTTTGTGAGCGACTTTTTTATATAGTTATGGTAAAAAATGGTAATTTATTAAAAATATTGTCGAATTTATTAAACAGAAAAGGACAGCGCTGTGCTGTCCTCAAAATTATAAAGGTTTAGCTTTTATTTTGCCGTAGCTTCTCGGGTACTTGTCGGGAGTGGGTGCAATCTTTTCAATTTCAACAATTGTCCTCTCTCCGCCGTCAAGTGCAAGTGAGAATGAGTGAATGTTTTTGATTTTGCCGCCGAGCGTCTGAATTGCCTTTCTGCCGTCTGTTATTTCGTTTTCAGCGTCAGGTCCTTTGAGTGCAATAAAGCTTCCGCTCAGTCTTGTGTACGGCAGGCAGTATTCTGCAAGCACATTCAGCTTTGCAACAGCACGGGAAACAACGAAGTCAAAGCTTTCACGCAAATCTATGTTTTGTCCTCCGTCCTCTGCCCTGCTGTGAATAAGCGTTGATTCAAGCGAAAGCTCAGACAAAACGGTATCTAAAAAGTTAAGGCGTTTTTGCAGACTGTCAAGCAGTGTGAGTTTAATATCGGGGCGGGCAATCTTTAGCACAATTCCCGGAAAGCCTGCACCCGTTCCGACGTCGATTACAGTCGAATTTTCGGGAATGTCAACGCAGTTGAACAGCGCAAGACTGTCGGCAAAGTGCTTTACCGCTACTCCCTGCTCGTCTGTGATTGCTGTGAGATTGATTTTCTCGTTCCATTCAACTAATAATTTATAATACATTTCAAGCTGTTCAAGCTGAACGTCTGTAAGCTGAATTTTGTAGTCAGCAGTAGACGTTTTTATAATTTCTTTAATGTCCATTCTGTCACCCGATTATTTATTCTGTGCAAGCCAAATCAGCAGAACGCTGATGTCGGCAGGTGATACGCCCGAAATTCTCGATGCCTGACCGATATTTAACGGCTTAATTTTATTGAGCTTTTCCTGCGCTTCAAGACGTAAACCCTTGATTTCACGATAGTCAAAGTCCTTTGGCAAGAGCTTTGTTTCAAGTTTTCTCATCTGCTCAACCTGTTTGAGCTGTTTCTGAATATAGCCCTCGTACTTGATTTCAATTTCGACCTGTTCAAAAATATTCGGGTCAAGCTTTGGTTTTTCAGTGTCAACTGTTTTCAGCTCCTCGTACCCGAGCTGAGGTCTTTTGAGCAAGTCAATCAGACGAACGCCTGTTGTGATTTCAGATGTTTCACGTGAAACAAGTATTTTGTTTACTTCCTCAGTCGGTGAAATTACGGTTGATTTCAGTCGTTTTATTTCAGCTTTCTTCTGCTCCTGCTTTCTCAGAAATTTGTTGTAACGCTCCTCGCTGATAAGTCCTATTTTATATCCGAGAGGTGTAAGCCTTTCGTCTGCGTTATCCTGACGGAGCACGAGCCTGTATTCACTTCGTGAGGTCATCATTCTGTACGGCTCGTTTGCACCCTTTGTCACAAGGTCGTCAACAAGCGTACCTATATAGGAATTGTCACGGGTGAAAATGACCTGTTCTCTGCCGAGCACCTTTAATGCGGCGTTGATTCCGGCAACAAGTCCCTGAGCGGCGGCTTCCTCGTAGCCTGAGCTTCCGTTAAATTGTCCTGCACCGTAGAGATTCGGGAAATCCTTGAATTCGAGTGTTGCATTCATAGCAAGCGGGTCAACGCAGTCGTATTCAATCGCATACGCAGGGCGCATAATTACGCAGTGTTCAAGACCTTTGATTGTGTGATAAAATTTGAGCTGTACTTCTTCGGGGAGCGACGAGCTCATTCCCTGCAAATACATTTCTTCTGTACTCAGTCCGCACGGCTCAATGAAAAGCTGATGACGGGGTTTGTCCTTAAAGCGCATAATCTTATCCTCAAAGCTCGGACAGTAGCGAGGTCCAACTCCCTCAATCCTGCCTGCGTAAAGCGGAGAACGGTGGATATTTTCAAGAATTACCTGCTTTGTATTCTCGTTAGTCCAGCTTATATGGCAGTCAACCTTGTTTTCTCCGAGATTTTCGGTTTCGTAGGAAAACGGCTGAGGCGGTTCGTCGCCCTTCTGGACTTCAAGCTCCGAAAAATCAATGGAACTTTTGAGGACTCTCGCGGGCGTGCCTGTCTTAAAACGGCGAAGCGGAAGTCCGAGTTTTTTAAGGCTCTTGCCAAGCTCGGTAGCAGGGAAAATTCCATCGGGACCGCTTTCGTAGGAAACCTCACCGACGAAAATTCGTCCGCCGAGGTATGTGCCTGTTGCAATAATAACAGCCTTGCACTCGTAAACAGCCAACATTCTCGTGGTAAGAGTGTAGCCGTTTTCGGATTTCTGAATGTCAGTAATTTCAGCCTGACGGAGTTCAAGGTTTTCCTGAAGTTCAAGCTTGTGCTTCATTGTGTCGGAGTATTTGCGCCTGTCAATCTGCGCACGTAACGAATGAACGGCAGGACCTTTTCCTCGGTTGAGCATACGTGACTGCAAAAAACACTCGTCGGCTGTCTTGCCCATTTCACCGCCGAGTGCGTCAATCTCACGCACAAGGTGTCCCTTTGCAGTACCTCCGATTGACGGGTTGCAGGGACAGTTGCCGACAGCGTCCATATTTATAGTAAAAATCGCAGTTTTACAGCCGAGCCGTGCAGACGCAAGTGCGGCTTCAATGCCGGCGTGACCTGCACCGATAACGGCAACTTCGTAATTGCCTGCAAAATAAGTTGTCATATAATCAACTCCAATAATTCAATTCGGAATTCGGAATGCGTAATTCGGAATTGATAATAAATTATAACGTATTAATAAAAACGTAACCGATGTATAAACTTAAGGAACCACTGAATAAATCACACTAAAAGCTGTTTGCTCATCTTGCTTGCATATTTTCCGCCAGCTTGCCCAAAAAATCCTCGTAATGCGTCAGCATTACTGCGGTTTATTTGTGCAACCTAACGAAAAATCTGACGGCGCAATATGCACAAACGATTTAATCAGTGCTTCCTTAAAAGTCGGGCTACCATTCTATTCTCGCAAACTAACCCTTAGGATCGGATTGCGTGTCTAGGCACTCGACTATTTGCCTACGCAGAAGTTGTGAAATACTCTATCTATTACTTCGTCGCTTGTCTTTTCGCCTGTCAGCTCCAGAAGTTCAGAAATTGCTTCCTCAAGCGAAACGGTTACGGCATCAAACGTCATTCCCATTGAAAGTGCGTTTTCGGCTTCTCTGACTGAATTCAGCGCATTGGCTACCGCCAATCTTTGACGTTCGTTTGAGAGAATTCCCTCACTTGGATTTAAGTTTGCAGTTCCTGCAATATCTTCAACGGCTTTTACAAGCTCCTCGTGTCCCTCACCGTTTACGGCAGAAATGTATACTATCTTGCTGATATTATCTGAAATATAGCTTATATCAAGCTTTTGTTCAAGGTCTGTCTTGTTGATAATCGCAATTGAGGGAACGTCCTTTGCAGAATCGAGCAAAGCCTTGTCCTCGTCGTCAAGCTCACGGCTATTGTCAAAAACCGCAAGCAGAAGTCCGCATTGTGTAAGGCGTTTTCTTGCCCGGTCAACACCTATTTTCTCAACGGCGTCCTCAGTTTCATGCAAACCCGCTGTGTCGCTGAGGCGCAGAATAACGTCGCCGACAAGAACTGTGTCCTCGACAATATCCCTCGTCGTGCCGGGTATGTCTGTGACAATGCTTTTTTCGCAACCCGAAAGAAGATTCATAAGCGTGCTTTTGCCGACGTTCGGCTTGCCTGCGATTACCGTGTCTATTCCCTGTTTGACCGCCTGACCGCTGTCGTAGCTTTTAAGCAGTTTTTCAAGAGTAGCAATTGAGTTTCTGCACGTATCAAAAATTATATCGTCAGTGACCTCGGCAATATCCTCCTCGGGGTAGTCAGCCCAGGCGGAAAGGTGAGATACAAGCGAGAGTAAATCGTTTTTCACACCGTCAATCTTCTTGCGCAGAGCACCGTCCTTGACAAAAAGTGCGGCTCTGGCGGCTGATTTGCTTTTTGCGCTGATTAAATCAATTACAGCCTCGGCTTCGGTTAAGTCGATTTTGCCGTTGAGAAATGCTCGCTTTGTAAACTCGCCTGCCTGTGCAGGATATGCGCCTGCCGAAAGTGCGGCACGAAGCACCTGTTTTGTCAGGTAAATTCCGCCGTGACACGAAAGCTCGACAACGTCCTCGCCTGTGTAGCTGTGCGGCGCACGGAAAACAAGTGCTACAGCCTCGTCAATTTCTTCGCCGTTGTGACAAATTTTGCCGAAAGCGGCTGTGTAGCCCTTCATCTCGGTGATTTTCTTTTTGTTTATATTTTTAAAAATTTTGTCGGCAATTTCAAGAGCATTTTCGCCCGAAATTCTGATAACGCCGATTCCACCCTCGCCCTGTGCGGTGCTGATGGCGGCAATTGTTTTTTCGTTCATATTTCACCCACGCACATAATAAAAGAAATGACGTAGGGACACGGCGTGCCGTGTCCACACAAAAATTGTAGTACAATTTTTGTGAATGGGACGTGTAGGAACCCGTCCCCTACGGAAAGTTTGGTTTGTTTCGAAAATGATGGTATAATAGGTTACGTTTGATAATTACTGTGGACACGTCACGCCGTGTCCCTACGGATAGTGATATATTATTATCTTTTTCAATATTACAAAACAAGGGCGGATTGCTCCGCCCTTTTAAAACTTTATAGGATTCAGCCCTAATTTTCGGGCATATGTTTTACAAAATATTAAACTCATTCTGCCAAATTGCGTGTCGAGGTACTCTGCTATTTGTCAATTCTTCCGTAAAGACCTGTGCCGTCGCCCTCATTGAGGGGTTTTCTGTCGGGATTAACGGGAGCAGAATTGTTGTAACTGCGGTTTGAGTTGTAGGGACGTCTTCCGCCTCTGCCTCTGTTATAGCCGCCCTTGTGGAAGTTGTTCTTAGCCTTGGGGTCGGGTCCGATAACAACGTGACGGTTAGCGTTCTCGCCCTCGCTCCACGAAATAGCACCGTTTACCTTCTGAACGGCTGTGTGGATAATTCTTCTCTCATAGGGGTTCATCGGCTCAAGGTTTGTCTTTCTGCCTGTCTTTACAGCCTTGAAAGCAAGCTTTCTGCCGAGAATTTCAAGAGTTTTTTCTCTTTTTTCTCTGTAGTTGCCTGTGTTGATTGTAACCTTGAAATAGCCGCTGTCTGCGTGATTTGCAACAAGGCTTGTAAGGTACTGGAGAGAGTCGAGTGTTTCACCTCGTCTGCCGATTACAAAGCCAACGTCCTCGCCCGAAAGGTCGAATTCAACGCCGCCTTCGATTAATTTCTTTTCAATTACAACGCTCTGAAGATTCATCTTGTCGAGGACATTTCTTAAAAATTCCTCAGCCTTGTCTTCGGGAGTAGCCTTAAGTGTTACCTTTACCTTTGCAGGTGCGCCGCCGAAAAGACCGAACTTCTTTTTCTCGGCACGCTGGATAAGTTCAAATTCAACCTCGTCTGTATCACTCAAACCAAGCTGTCTTTTTGCGTCGTTAAGAGCGTCAAGCTCTGTTTCACCAACGCCGATTACTTCTTTTGTCACGATTTTTCACCTTTATTTCGTTTGAATATTTGAGCGACGAGGGCGTCGCTCGCTACGATTATATTGAAAATTTATTTTTTCTTTTTCTTCTTTGAATTTGCACCCTCGCCTGATTTAAGCTCGTGCGGTGCGTAAACGTAAGGAATTTTTGCCTCGTTTTCAAGCATAGCGGCAACGTGTCTTGCCTCTGAGTTTGCCGTAAGCTGTGCAGGACTGAAAATCTTGCCGAGCACGATTGACTGAACAAGGCTGATTACAGCTGAAATAATCCAGTAGAATGCTACTGCGGCTGGAACGGTATACGCAATATATGCGGAGAACAACGGCAGTACAAACAGCATAACCTTCATACAACCCTGCTGCTGAGCCATCTGATTCTTGTTAATCTTAGTCATAACAAGCTGTGAGCCGATATTTGATGCAAAGCAGAGCACCGGAAACAGAGTGTACCACGAGAAAAGACCGAGATCCTTGGGGATTGCAAGCAAATCAACGCCGAAGGTATTGAAGCCTGCGGTGAACATTTCAATTGTAGAAATTTCCTGAGCGTTAAAAATTCCCTGAACAGCCTCTGTGTTCATAATGTTGGGGAATATTTTCAGCAAGCTGATTTCCTGATAAGCAGGATTTACGCTTGCAGCATATCCGGGAATTGTGTTGATGTAGGAAAGCGCATTGTTTACGTCCTCACTGTTTAAGTGAAGAGTGTTGGTAAGCGGATAGGCAACTGCATAGAAGATACCTAAAATTACGAGAAGAGGAATGATTGTCGTAAGACAACCGCCCATAGGCTTTACGCCCTCTTTTTCATAGAGCTTACTTGTTTCCTCCTGAAGCTTTTGTCTGTTGTTAGCGTACTTTTCCTGAAGCTCCTTTTGCTTTTTGGAAAGCCTTGCAGTACCCGCCATAGATTTCTGCTGTTTAACGGAAAACGGAAACAGAATAAGCTTTACAATGAGCGTAAATACGATAATAGAAAGACCGAAATCCTTGAGAATATAGAAAGCTCCCCAGAGTATGTAGCCCAGCAAGCTTCCGAGAAATCCGAAGATTTGCATATTGTTACCTCACTTTTGAGTAAAATGTGCAATCACAGCAAATACAATATGCGTGTTGCTATTTTCTCCTGCCTGTCCTTTTTTCGGGAACAGGGTCATAGCCGCCCTTTGAAAACGGGTTGCATCGCAGAATACGCCAGAGCGTAAGTGCAAAGCCCTTTAGTGCGCCAAAGCGCTCGATAGCCTCGATTCCGTACTGTGAGCAGGTGGGGATGTACTTGCAGTTAGCGCCCAGGTGCGGAGAGATGGCGGCCTGATAGAATTTAATCAGAGCAATCAGTATTTTTTTCATTTTTTACCTTATAAAGCAAAATCATTTTAAAACGTTTGCAGCTTTCAATTGCTTTTTCATAGCGTCCATAACAGTCTGCGACTTCACATAGGGTGTTTTGCCCCTTGCGACAAAAACAAAGTCGTATCCCTGCTTTATGTCGGGATAGAGTTCGTAGTAAGCTGCCCTGATAACACGCCTTGCTCTGGAGCGTTTAACAGCCTTGCCGACCTTTTTGCCTGTGGTAATTCCGAAACGCAGGTTATTGTTTTTATTTTTCATTACATAAGTTACAAGTACAGGACTTACAAAGGATTTTCCCCTTTTGTACAGACGGGAAAAATCCCTGTTATCCTTCAAAGTGACATATTCACTCATTTTTACACCACCGGGCAGTCGAGCACTCTAAAAAAGAAAGACCACCGAATAAAGTGGCCTCTTTTCTTAATAAGACAACCTTTTTCTGCCTTTAGCTCTTCTTCTTGCTAAAACTTTCTTACCGTTGGCTGTAGCCATTCTCTTTCTGAAACCGTGCTCCTTTTTTCTGTGGAGCTTCTTAGGCTGATATGTTCTCAACATAAGTGAAAACCTCCCTTCAAAATATAACCTTGCAATATAGCATTATACCGTAGTTTTCAATTTTCGTCAAGTATTTTATTTCGGAAAGAGAAAATTTTAGTCCGTTATAAAAATCGGTAATTAAATTTGCCTCGGTATCTCGGAGTTAATACATTTTTCTATGTCTGACGCAAGATACCACGTTACGACATCTTGTATTTATTGGTGATAAAAGAAAACCGTCTTGTACGCTCATACAAGACGGCAGAAAATCTGTGAATGTGTTTTTTCTATTGTATTGACATTTTAATAATGTTGTTGTATTATAAATATAGTAACAGAATAGTTTTGGCTGTTCTGCGAAAGTAAAAGCTTAATTTAAAACCGCCTTGTATTGCAGTACAGGGCGGTTACTTCTTTTTAATATCGTTAATAATTGCCCTGACTTCTGTCAGAACAATTACGAATGTAAGTAATAATATTACATCATTCATTTTGATATGCACCCCCTTTACAAATAAAATTTGCAGGGATTGGTGCAGAACAACCGCCACTATTCTGTTACTACGTGTATAATTATAGCATAATATGTCGAAAAGACAATAGTATATATGAATTATTTTTGCTTTTCAGAAAAAAATGACCGTCTTGTACGCCCATACAAGACGGTTGTTTTTTTGAATTATCAGCGGATAGACACCGCCAGATTGCGAGCTTATGAACTCAGCTTAATCGAGGTAAGCCGCACCGATAATGCCTGCGTCATTGCCGAGCGTGCATTTGCAGATTACTGTCTGCTTGTCGTTGTGCTTTGTGTAGCGTTCACGCTCAACGTATGAACGAACAGGTCCGAGGAGATTTTCGCCCTCGTTTGAAATTCCGCCGCCGATGCAGAGAACGTCGGGCTGGAAAATGTTGATGATGTTTACAAGTCCGCAGGCAAGATAGCTTATGTACTCCTCAACAACGGATTTTGCAGTCGGGTCGCCGTCACGCATTGCGTCAAACGCTGTTCTGCCGTTTACCTTGTTGATGTCGCCGTCGCAGAGCTTGAGCATATAGCTGAATTCGAGCTTTTCGGAAAGAATCTTCTGCTTTGTAAGGTTGATAAGTCCTGTTGCTGAAGCGTATGTTTCCCAACAGCCTCGTCTGCCGCAGGCACATTCCTTGCCGTCCTTGACGATAACCATATGACCCAGCTCAGCACCTGCAAAGTTTGAGCCGCTGTAGATTTTGCCGTCAATGATAATTCCGCCGCCTACGCCTGTGCCGAGTGTGATTGCAACTGCGTTTCTTGCACCCTTTGCACTGCCTGCAAGATACTCGCCGAGAGCAGCCGCATTAGCGTCGTTCTCAATGTGAACCTTTTTGCCGAGCCTTTCCTCCATCATCTCAACAACTTCCCAGTTGTGGAAAAAGAGGTTTGCGGAGTATTCAATTACGCCTGTTTTCGGGTTAACCGCACCCGGAACGCCGATACCTACGGATTCAATGTCGTCCATAGTGAGCTTTGCTTTTTCAACGGCTTTCTTTGCAACCTCTGCCATACTGTCGCAGATTTCGCTTTCGGGACGAGGAACGGCAGTTTTGCAGGAAGCCTTTGCTACAATTTTGTACTTTTTGTCAACTACGCCGGCTACAATGTTTGTACCGCCGAGGTCAATGCCGAGTCTGTACATCTGAGCACATCCTTTTTGTTTATTTTATTTTTAATTCGGAATTAACGGTCGCTCCGCTCCGAATTGATTATCAATTGCAGTTGTATGAATAGTTCGGTGCTTCCTTTGTAATCTGGATATCGTGCGGGTGGCTTTCACGCAGACCTGCGCCCGAAATCTGAACAAATCTTGCCTTTTTGTGGAGCTCTTCAATTGTAGCACAGCCTGTGTAGCCCATACCTGAACGCAGACCGCCCATAAGCTGGTAAACGGTGTCGGAAAGCATTCCCTTGTAAGGAACACGTCCCTCAACGCCCTCGGGAACGAACTTGTTGTTGCTTGCCTGGAAGTATCTGTCTGCACTGCCCTTGCCCATTGCGCCGAGACTGCCCATTCCACGGTAAACCTTGAACTGTCTGCCCTGATAGAGCTCGTACTCGCCCGGGGTCTCCTTGCAGC
>OIEG01000954.1_pt1 | contig 11000 bp, 11 predicted proteins | sample 1581751 | NCBI WGS metagenome assembly OIEG01 (sample SAMN01760950, study PRJEB22395) | human gut metagenome | reverse complement strand
AGGCGGCCCGCGCGAGCGGCGCGGCCCGCGACATCCGCGCCACGCACCCGTGGGGCGTTTTCGCAGGAACGATCCGGCACGAAAGCATTGTCAAACGCCACGGCGACGTGATGGCGCGTCTGATGGTGCGCTGCCGCGAGGTGCTGCAATCGGCCGGGTATATCGACCGCCTGCTGGCGGACTACACGCCGGGGAGCCTGCCGGCACCCGATTATGCCGCTCCGCCCGCACCCGATTCGCTCGCGTTCGGGCTGGTCGAGGGATGGCGCGGCGAAACGTGCCACGTCCTGCTGACCGACGCCCAAGGCCGGACATTCCGGGTCCGGACGCTGGGGACATGCGCATACGCAACGGAACCCGTACCGCAGGGCACGGGTTCCGTATATGGAATTATCGACTATTTCAACGGGAAATACACGCTCCGTGTCTCGGAGCGGCGCGTCGAATTCGCTAACGCTGCAGGGCTTCCCAGAGCATATCCTTCAACCGGGCGATATTCAGCCCCGAAACCGACGAAATAAAGACCGCGGGAATGCCTTCGGGCAGGTGGGGTTTCATCTGCTCGATCAGCTCCTCGTCCAGCATGTCGCACTTGGTGACGGCCAGCAGGCGCTCCTTGTCGAGCAGTTCGGGATTGTACTGCGTCAGTTCGCCCAGCAGGACTTCGTAATCGCGCCGGACGTCGTCGCTGTCGGCGGGAATCATGAACAGCAGCACCGAATTGCGCTCGATATGGCGCAGGAAACGGGTTCCGAGACCGCGGCCCTCGTGCGCACCCTCGATGATGCCCGGAATGTCGGCCATGACGAACGACTTGTGGTCGCGGACCTCGACGATACCGAGGCTTGGCTCCAGCGTCGTGAAGGCGTAGTCGGCGATCTTGGGCTTCGCGGCCGAAACGACCGAGAGCAGCGTAGACTTGCCCGCATTGGGGAAGCCCACCAGCCCCACGTCGGCCAGCACCTTCAGTTCGAGGATGAACGTGCCTTCCTCACCCTCCTCGCCCGGCTGGGCGTAGCGCGGCGTCTGATTAGTGGCGCTCTTGAAATGCCAGTTGCCCAGTCCGCCGCGTCCGCCTTTCAGCAGGACAACTTCCTGTCCATGCTCGGTGACGTCGCAGATGTATTCGCCGGTTTCGGCATTGTACACCACCGTACCGCAGGGCACTTCGATCACTTTGTCTTCTCCGTCCTTGCCGAAGCTGCGGTTCTTTGAACCCGATTCTCCATGGCCTGCCATGATGTGACGGTCGTAGCGCAGGTGCAGCAATGTCCAGTAGTTGCGGTTTCCGCGAAGGATTACGTGACCTCCTCGTCCTCCGTCACCACCGTCGGGGCCGCCATTGGGTATGTATTTTTCACGCCGCATGTGCGTGGAGCCTCGGCCGCCCTTACCGGAACGGCAATAGATTTTTACGTAGTCAACGAAATTCGATTCAGCCATATTCTTTTTTATTATTTGAGATAATGTGTGCAAAAGTAGTTATTCTCCGGCATAAGCGGAAATAATCGGGCTTTTTTCTCTTGTAACGGGCTGTGCAACCGGTGATTTTCGTAGGAAGCATAAAAAAAGGGAATGTGCCGGAATGAAATTCGGTTATCATTCTCGGCACAAACCCTTTGTTTGTAAGAAGAGTCTTTTTACGACTTATTTCGCTGCGTCAATTGCTTTGCAAACATCTGCCGTAATGGTTTCCAGTTCACCGATACCTTTGATGTGTGCATAGAGTTTCTCGTTCTTGTACCAGTCTATCAGCGGAGCTGTCTGCGAATGATATACTGTGAGGCGCTTCTTGATAGTCTCTTCGTTGTCATCGGCGCGGCCCGACTCTTGTCCGCGTTTGATGAGGCGTTTCATCAGTTCGTCTTCGGGTACGTCAAGGTCCAGCATTACGTTTACGCTCTGTCCGCGTTCGGCAAGCATTTTCTTCAATGCCTCAGCCTGTGCGATGGTGCGGGGAAATCCGTCGAAGATGACGCCTTTGCTGTCTTTGAAACTGTCCAGCGTGCTTGCCAGGATGTCGATAATCAATTCGTCCGGCAGCAGTTGGCCCTGGTCGATGTAGCCTTTGGCTGTCTTACCCAGTTCTGTCCCGTTTTTGATTTCTGCACGCAACACGTCTCCGGTTGAGATATGGTTGATGCCATACTTTGCTACGATTCTCTCGCTTTGTGTTCCCTTTCCTGAACCGGGAGCACCGAAAATTACAATGTTCAACATTTGTTTAGCTATTATTTAATGATTCACAATTTAATACCTTTTCTTCTTAATACCTCTTTCCTGCATTCAATCCACTACGGTGTAGATGTCGGGATAGTTGCGTCCGAATCCGTCATAGTCCAGACCGTAGCCCACGATGAAGTCGTTGGGAATGTTCATGGCTACGTATTCGATGTTTAAGTCTACCTTCAGCTTTTCGGGTTTCACCAGCAATGAGGCGATGTGGATGTCTTTAGGTCCGCGTGTGCCCAGAGTTTCCAGCAGACGCTGCATGGTGAGCCCGGTATCTACAATATCTTCGACGATAACGATTGTACGGTCGGAGATATCTTCGTTGATGCCGATTACTTCTTTGATAACTCCCGTAGAAGATACTCCCTGATAAGAAGCAAGTTTTACGAAAGAAATTTCACAGGGAATGGTGATGCGCTTCATCAGGTCGGCGGTAAACATGAACGAACCGTTCAATACACTAAGGAAAAGCGGATTTTTACCGGCCAAATCGCGGTTGATTTCGTTCGCTACACGAGACACTTCTTTCAATATGTCCTGTTCCTTGATGGAAACGGTGAACATTTTGTCTTTTATTTGTATGGTATCCATAAATGGGAGTTTTTAGAAAGTTGACGCAAAAATAGTGAATTTATTCCACTCCATGCATCATCTTCTGCAATTTCTTTGAGAGCAGGAAGAGGATAAGTGATGCGGTGGCAGACATTACGACAAATACCATGAAGAAGTCGTACATTGTTTCTATGCGGTAGCCAAGCAGTGTTTTCACCTTTCCGGCTTCGGGATAAAGGCCGCTCAATGTGCCTGCAAACTTATTGGCTGTGGCGGTGGAAAGATACCATATACCCATCATTAGCGAGGCAAAGCGGATAGGAGTGAGCTTGTTCACCATGGACAATCCGATGGGGGAAAGTGCTATCTCACCCATTGTATGGATGAAGTAAAGTCCTGTCAGCCAGATGAGGCTTACTTTAACGCCGGGTTGCGCATCTTTCACTCCGAAGCAGATGACGAGATAGCCTAAAGACAGCAGCAACAGTCCGACAGCCTGTTTGGTGGGAGAGGCAGGCTCCATACCCCGTTTGTTGAGGAATCCCCATACTCCCGGCATGATAGCTGCCAGTATCACTACGAAGAAAGGATTGAATGATTGTATCCAGGAAGCGGGCATTTCCCAACCGAGGATGACGCGGTCGGTTTGTTCGGAAGCGAAAAGCGTCAGTGAGGCACCTGCCTGTTCGTAGGCTGCCCAAAAGAAGATGACGAAAAAGGCAATGATATAGATGACGAAGATGCGGTCGCGCTCAATCTTCGTGAGTGAGCCTTCGAGCAGGATGCTGACGGGAAAGACGATGCAAGCGGTGAAGATGCCGATGCTGATCCAGTCATTGCCGAAACATTGATGGAAGAAGATGGCAAGCGCTATCGTCAACGCTCCTAATAGAAGATAATTACGCCTTTTCTTGCTGCTGTCCACCACCGGATGTCCGGTGTTTGAGGCGGACCGGGGCTGTTCCTTCTTTGCGTCGGGGATGATGCCGAGTTGCTTGCCGTCGGGGCCGATGAGGTATTTGTTCTTCTGTGTTTCAAAGAGTATGACCGTAAAAACGGTGACGATTGCGGCGATAAGGAATCCCCATTTGAAATCGTTCGGGTTGCCGGTCTCGCCAAAGTAGCCGCAAACCAGCGGGGCGAGGAAAGAGCCTACATTGACGCCCATATAGAATATGGTGTAAGCCGAGTCCAGCCGTCTGTCTCCCGGTTCATACAGTTGCCCCACGAGGGAGGACACTGTCGGCTTGAAACATCCGTTCCCTAATATAAGAAAGGTAAGGCCGCCATACATCAGCCAGTGCGACAGTTGGACGGCATCCAACATGGATGCGCTGAAGAACATCAGAAACTGTCCCACCGCCATCATTATGGCTCCCCAAAACACAGAACGGCGGATGCCCCAGTACTTGTCGGCAATGTATCCGCCGATAAGCGGGGTTAGGTAGACCAGGCCGGTGTAACTGCCGTAAATGGAGGCGGCGTGTTCCTTGTCGAACAGCAATGCCTGCGTTAGGAATAGGATGAAAATGGCGCGCATGCCATAATAGCTGAAACGTTCGGCGGTGCTGGTGGCGAAGATCAGATAAAGCCCCTTGGGATGTTTGGATGTACTCATTGATTATGTGTTTATAGTCTTTGTCTTTATAGCTGTTTTGGCTGCAAAAGTAGTTATTCTTTGAATGAGAACCTAATTTTAACAGATAGTGATTATTCGCCGGATATGATTTCTTCCTTACTAATCATTATTTTTTGTACCTTTGCTCGTAACTTAAATGAATAAGCTGCGATGATAAAAATATTTCCTACCATTCAAATAAAAGAACTGGATGCCTATACGATAGAGAACGAGCCTGTTACTTCCATAGACCTGATGGAACGCGCCTCGCAGGCATTGGCGAAAACAATATCCGAACGTTGGAATACGGAAACTCCTTTCACAGTATTTGCCGGACCCGGAAACAATGGCGGAGATGCCCTTGCCGTTTCGCGTCTGCTGGCGCAGCAGGGGTATCGTGTCGAAGTATATCTTTTTAATACGAAAGGAAGTTTGTCTCCGGATTGCGAAACAAATAAGAAGCGCCTGACGGAACTTTCCGGAATAGACTTTCATGAGATAACCACACAGTTCGTTCCACCGGAGCTGACGGCAAGGCATGTCGTGCTTGACGGATTGTTTGGCAGCGGATTGAACAAGCCTTTGAGCGGTGGCTTTGCTGCGGTAGTGAAGTATATCAATTCATCTCCGGCGACGGTGGTTGCCCTTGATGTTCCTTCCGGACTGATGGGAGAGGATAATACCTATAACATTCAAGCCAATATCATTCGTGCCGACTTGACGTTAAGCTTGCAACTGCCTAAGTTGGCTTTCCTTTTTGCCGAGAACGAACAGTTCGTGGGTGAATGGCAACTGCTGGATATCGGCTTGAGCGAGGAGGCTATCAATGAGAAAGAGACAGATTTTGCATTGACGGAACATGGGGATATGCCTCCGATGCTGAAAGTACGCAGCAAATTTGCGCACAAGGGAAACTTCGGCCGGGCCTTGCTGATAGCCGGTTCGCAAGGAATGGCGGGAGCCTCGGTGCTTGCGGCACGCGCCTGTCTGCGTTCCGGCATAGGGTTGCTGACTGTCCATATTCCTTTCTGCAATAATTTTATAGTGCAGACTTCCGTACCGGAAGCCATGACGGAGATTGACATAAACGACGTGCGTTTTTCCTGCGCCACCGATACGGATGATTATCAGGCGGTAGGCATCGGTCCCGGATTGGGTAAGGCGGGAGATACCGAGGCTGCTTTATTGGAACAAATCGAATCTTGCCAGACGCCGATGGTGGTGGATGCCGACGCGCTGAACCTGCTGGGAGAACATCGCAGTTACATCGGCAGGCTTCCCAAAGGGAGTATTCTTACTCCGCATCCCAAAGAATTGGAACGGTTGGTAGGGAAATGCCAAAACTCATACGAACGTCTGACGAAAGCTTGTGAACTGGCTCAAAGTACAGGTGTGCATATTATACTGAAAGGTGCTTATTCCGCTGTCATCACGCCGGAGGGCAAGTGCTGGTTCAACTCCACCGGAAATTCGGGTATGGCAACGGGTGGTAGCGGTGATGTGCTTACAGGTGTTGTTCTGGCTCTGCTGGCACAGGGGTATGCTACGGAAACAGCCGCACGTCTGGCGGCTTATGTGCATGGCTTGGCAGGAGATATTGCCCGCAAGAAACATGGAGCAATGGGGATGACGGCGGGGGACATTGTCGACTGCTTGCCGTTGGCATGGCGTATGTTGGAAGAAGAATGATGGCTCTGTGTTCCTCTGCGGTGAAAGTCACATCCTTGTAGTGATGTGAAAGCAGCCCTGCTTCAGTTCATACTTGATATAGCATTTGTCTGCCTTCTTCAAATCGCGTAACACTTCGGACAACACCAGTTTCAGAGTGTCCGAACTCACATCCTGTAACGGGCGTCCGTCTTCATCCTCTACCTTTTGGAAGCGTTTCCAGCTGACATCGAATGTGGTGCCGTAGAAGTGTGCGGAGTTTTCGGATGCATTAACGTTGCGGCGGCGCAGGCGTTTCACGTCGTCTTTGGTGCGAAGTACGGAGGTAACTGTAATCTTGTTCGGGTTCAGGCCTTTGGCGGTCAGTGAGTCAAGGAAGTTGTACCCTATTGTGTCAAGCAAGGCAGCTGCTCCCGGAATAAGGTATGGAATGGAGTGCGTCAATGAATCGACCGCATATAAGTCGTTCGTTGCGATATGTTGTAATTTCTCTTTCAGCTTTTCCGCCTCTTCGCGTGATGCTAACGGACGGATGCCAATGGTCTGCGCAACTTTCAGGTGCTTTTCATTCAAATCGCCGAAAGAACGTTTGTAACTGATGACACCCCGTATGTTGCGGGGTTCGTTCAGCTTGAGGGACATGTCTTTCTTTTTACATCCTGCCAGACAGCAGGTTATTGCTATACTTGCTACTAAAAACAGAGAGATAAAACGGCTTTTTCTATACATAATTAATTCTGAATCTGTGTGTATCTGCGTGATTTGTGGTGATAACCTCTGCAAAGATAGTGCAATCTGCCAGAACTATCGGAAGAGTTTGCTGCTTTTTTCCTCTCTTTTTGTACCTTTGTAGGCAAATTCAGGTAGTAAAAAGAAACGTGCAACGATATTTTATTTATTTAGCTTACGACGGTACAGCCTATCATGGCTGGCAAATCCAGCCTAACGGCGCGAGTGTGCAGGAATGTTTAATGAAGGCGCTCTCCACCTTGTTGCGGCGTGAAGTGGAAGTTGTGGGTGCAGGACGCACCGATGCCGGAGTGCATGCTTCCTTAATGGTGGCTCATTTTGATAGTGATGCTCCGCTGGATGTGGATTTCATGGCGGACAAGCTGAATCGCTTGCTTCCGCCGGACATTTCCGTTTACCGTCTGCGGGCTGTGCGTCCCGATGCTCATGCGCGTTTTGATGCTACGGCACGCATGTATAAATATTATGTCACTACCGCTAAGATGCCTTTCGATCGTCAGTATCGTTGCCGCCTGTTTCAAACTCCCGATTTTGAACGGATGAATGAGGCTGCACAGACTTTGTTTGAATATACGGACTTCACCAGTTTCAGTAAGCTGCATACTGATGTCAAGACTAACAATTGTAAAATAATGCATGCAGCTTGGACACAGGTGGATGAAGTGACTTGGGTGTTTACCATTCAGGCAGACCGTTTCCTGCGGAATATGGTGCGTGCGGTGGTAGGTACGTTGCTTGAGGTAGGCCGGGGTAAACTCACTGTCGAAGGTTTCCGCCGTATCATTGAGCAGAAAGACCGGTGCCGGGCTGGAACTTCTGTGCCCGGTAATGCGTTGTTCTTGGTTGATGTTACCTATCCCGAAGAAGCTTTCATTAGTGGTTAGTGATAAGTGATTACTTTTCCTCTTCCTCTTCTTGTAGTGTAACCAATTCATAATTCATAACTCATAATTAAAATCAATGTGGTTATTATTAGCCTTTCTCTCGGCAGCATTGCTGGGATTTTATGATGCCTTCAAGAAACAGGCACTTAAAGATAACGCCGTACTTCCGGTCTTGTTTCTGAATACGGTGTTCTCCAGTTTGATATTCCTTCCGTTTATTCTCATATCGGCTTTTACTCCTGCGGTATTAAGCGGTACGATGTTCGATGTTCCTGTTGTGGGGTGGGATGTGCATAAGTTTGTTATCATCAAGTCTTTCATTGTGCTGTCCTCGTGGATATTCGGATATTTCGGGATGAAGCATCTGCCGCTTACCATTGTGGGGCCGATCAATGCGACGCGTCCCGTAATGGTGCTTGTGGGAGCCATGCTCGTATTTGGTGAGCGGCTGAATCTTTACCAATGGATAGGTGTGATGCTGGCGGTGCTGTCCTTTTTTATGTTGAGCCGTTCCGGTAAGAAAGAAGGCATCGACTTTAAACATAATAAATGGATCCTTTTTATTGTGCTGGCGGCTGTGACAGGTGCTGTCAGCGGGCTGTACGATAAGTATCTGATGAAGCAATTGCCGCCTATGGTGGTGCAGTCGTGGTACAACATATACCAGGTATTTATTATGTGCCCCATTATCCTGTTGCTGTGGTATCCCAAGAGAAAAGAGAGTACTCCGTTCCGTTGGGACTGGACTATCATCGGTATATCAGTCTTTCTTTGTGCGGCAGACTTTGTGTACTTCTACGCTTTGAGTTATGAGGATTCCATGATATCTATCGTCTCTATGGTGCGGCGCGGTAGCGTGGTTGTCTCGTTCTTGTTTGGGGCTCTGTTCTTCCGTGAAAAGAATTTAAAAAGCAAGGCGGTGGATCTTATTTTGGTGTTGATTGGAATGTTCTTCCTATATTTGGGGAGCAAATAAGACTTTATCAGATGAACTATGGCAGAAGACCTGTGTATCAGTAATGGCAGCAAGGAAGAAAAGTATCGTACGTTGCTTCCGCAAATTAAGTGTTTGATTGCAGATGAGAATGACCTTATTGCCAATCTTGCTAACGTTGCAGCAGCGCTGAAGGAGACTTTCGGTTTCTTCTGGGTAGGATTTTATCTGGTAAAAGGTGAGGAGTTGGTACTTGCTCCTTTTCAAGGTCCGGTGGCTTGTACGCGGATAAAGAAAGGACGGGGCGTATGCGGAAAAGCATGGGAAAGAGCTGAAACATTGGTTGTACCGGATGTGGATGCTTTTCCGGGGCATATTGCGTGTAGCTCTTTGTCGCGTTCGGAGATTGTGGTTCCGCTTCTTCGGACAGGTGGGGAAGTATGGGGCGTGTTGGATGTGGACTGTGAAAGTTTGAATGGCTTTGATGATGTGGATGCGTATTTTTTGCGTGAGTTGTGCTCTTGTTTGTAAAGCGTGTATCAGGAAATAAGGAATTTATATTGGCAAAATAGTGAAATGACATGGTGAAGAAGTTGGTAGTTTTTTTGTTTGTAGTATGTATGGGAGTCGGTTCCTTGTCAGCGCAACTGGCAAAGACTTGTTTTACTAATATGCCCGACTCTTTGAGTCCGCTGCTTACAGCGGTGAATCGTGCAGACTTCATCGACTTTCTGGAGAGTAAGATGAAAGCGGAAGTCACGAATCGCTTTGGCGGCAAATCGGAAATGACGGAGCTTACTTCCGACTATATTTGTGTGCAGGTAACACCCCGGAGTTCCTGGCAAATGAAACTTCTGGCAGTGAATGATAGCACTCGGCTCATCTGTATTGTCTCCACTGTGTGCGCCCCTGTTTGTGACAGTCATATTAATTTCTATACTACCGACTGGAAAGAATTGCCATCTACATCTTATCTGCCATCAGTGCCCGATATGGACAACTTCATTGCACCCGCTTCTGATACGGCAGATGTATATCGGTATCAAGATGCCCGCCTTCAGGCTGATATGCTTTTGATGAAAGCCGATCTTTCGAGTAAGGATGCCACACTGACCTTTACTTTCACTACTCCTGACTATATGGAAAAAGAAGCGGCAGAAAAACTAAAACCGTTTCTCCGCCGCCCTGTAAGTTATGTTTGGAAAGAAGGAAAATTCGTTCTTGCTGAATAAGCGCTTGCCGACTGGTGTCTTATTTCACTTTTATCTTATCAAATCCTTCTCCATATACTCCGATCACTTGACTCTGTGATACAAAAGCATTCGGGTCTATGTCTTTTATCAACCGGAAGATGATGGTCGACTCGCGTTTCTTGGCAAGGACAAACAGCATTTTGATCTCCTTGCCGGTGTAGAATCCGGAAGCGTTGATAACTGTGGCGCCCCGGTGGGGATATACATTGATATGTTTGGCTATCTCTTCATACTTTTCGCTGATGATGAAGAACTGTACGGACTGGCGTGCGCTGTTCACTACCTGATCCAATACGAAACTGCAAATGTACAGGGTGACGTAGCCGTATACTACTTTCTCCCAGTCTTTCAGTACAAAATAACTGGAGGAGATAATGATGAGATCGCAAATCAGCATTACCCGCCCCAATGTGATGTCTCTATATTTATTGATGATAGCGGCGATAATATCTGTTCCGCCCGTACTTCCATTGGAAGAGAAAGCGATGCCGATGCCGCCTCCGCAAAAAGATGCGCCGATGACACATGCCATGAAAGGCTGGTCGTGCAGCAGTTGGACATTGGCTGTCAGTTGTTGAATGATGGACAGAAAGGAGGTCAAGGTAAAGACGGCAAAGATTGTCTTAATGCTGAATTTCCATCCTAAAATGCGGATAGCGAGCAGTAGCAATATAAAATTAATACCGAAATAAACATATTGTACCGGTAATCCCGTTGCGAAATATACCAGTGAGGCAATACCCGGTACTCCACCTGTGGTAATGTCGTTGGGAAGCAGGAAAACTGTCCACCCTATACCGTACATAACCATGCCTAAAGCAATCATTAGATAATCCCGCATTTCGCGGAAAATGTTTTGTCGGGAAGGAATGTTCACATTCATTGTAGTTTGCAGCTAAATTTGCGGCAAAGATAGATATTTTCTTAATTTCAAGAGATAATGCTGCCGGGTATTATTGAAGCTGGATGAATAAAATTTTAAACCATAGCCAAATCGGAAGTGCCTAAAAACAAAAATCAGATAGAAATCTTGCGATAACTATCTGATTTTCAGAAGAGCGGAAGACGGGGCTCAAACCCGCGACCCTCAGCTTGGAAGGCTAATGCTC
>OIEG01000940.1_pt1 | contig 11097 bp, 11 predicted proteins | sample 1581751 | NCBI WGS metagenome assembly OIEG01 (sample SAMN01760950, study PRJEB22395) | human gut metagenome | reverse complement strand
TCTATATGGCGGTGGAGCTTACCAAGCTTGCAATAAGCCAGACAGTTTCAAAAAAGCTCGGCGGTGCGGAGATTACGGAAGGCTATCTTTCGATGTACGACCGTGAAACGAACACAATGGGCTTTACATATTTTGCAGGCGAGGAAAGAAAGCCGTATGTTCAGACCGCAAGGCTTGAGATTTACGGCAAGTCAAAGGATATTATCGACAGATTTGCAATAAAGGACAAAAAGCTGAAGGGCTTTATCAAGATTGACAAGGAATGGGCGGAGAATATCCTCTACCGCTACAAGCGTGCAAAGCATATCGAAAAGCTGAATAAGCTGAAAGAGTGATATTGTTTTAGTGTGGAGTGTGGAGTTAATGGTCGCTCCGCTCCGAATTTAATTACAAAATATAACTGTTGTTTTACGAAATGATAAATGAAATAATAAATGTATTTGAACGAAAATTTAATAAATTTGCAGATACTACCGAGGCTTTTACCGCACGGTTTATACGTGACGAGGACTCGGCTATCGGTACGCTCTGCTTTAACCGTTTCAACGTTGAGTTTGAATACTGCCTTGAATACGGAGCATCGGTTGAAAAAAGCGGTCTGAACATAATCGTTGACTTCACCAAACGAAGTGAATTTCCGATAAAATGTATGATGTACGACATTATCGGGCTTTTTGACAACGATAATTTTGCCTGCTGGTTCTACTGCTTTATTGAGAACGAACAGCGAATGGAGCTTTGCTTTGACAGGCTTGCAAAGGACTTTGAGAAGGTTTATCCCAAGCTGAAGGACTTTGCAAATTCCGATGACAGTATGGGAAAAATTCGTGAGGTACTGCGCAAAAATGTGCTCAGCACCGTCGGAATAGATTTTGAAACCGACATAAACAGCGAGCTTGATAACGGCGAAAGCATTAATGTTGACGAGGTTTACGAATATCTTTTCAGCCTTTATTTCGGGTTTGAGCAGTGCGCCTTTGCGACAGATGAGTACCGTGATTTTCTTGCAGGCGACTACAAAAAGGCTCTGCGCAAATACGAGAAGAAGAAAAAACGCCTTGCCTACGAGGACAGACTGCTTGAATATATCGAAAAATGCGACAATCCTGCGCCGATTCTCAGCGAAGAATACGAGTGCCTTAAGGACGGGTTAAAGGAATACCACGGTGCAAGCGGATTTGTTCCGTATATTGCCTCCTGCGGTCTGCTGTTGATTCCGTTTCTTGCGGTGTGCGTAGGTATGTACTACGCAATTTCGGGAATACTTTATCATTCGGCGCTCTACGCAAGTCCGCTTGAGCCTTACAATGCACTGTGCTGTATAATTCCTGCTCTGTTTTGCAGTTTTACAGCCGCATATTTTATGAAAGAAAGCATTTACCGCAAATTTTTCAAAAATAAATACCGAAAAATGAAGGACTATGACGCAATTTTCAACTCTGAAAAATCAAAAAAGCGCACAAGGGTTATTCTGTATATTTTCTATCTTGTCGCACTTATTTTCGTGTTTTTAAGCGCAAACAACGGCATAGCCGTTTACGAAACCGGTTTGAACGTCAACAGCCACTACTTTGACGTAACGGGCAATTTCTACAGCTACAGCGACATTATCTGCCTTGACGCCGAGCCTGACGGTGACAGCGGAAAATATGACCTTTACCTTGACGGTGCCGACAGTATTAACATTGGCGTATACGCTGACCGAAATGATATGGAGAATAAAATTATACCAATTCTTGAAAACAGACAGGTTGAAATTTTCCGCAGCAGTACGGAGTGACAGTATGAATTACAAAAATATTTTTGACGCACACGCTCACTATGATGACAAGTGGTTTGACGATGACCGTTTTGAACTGCTTGATAACATAAAAAGCAAGGGCGTTTGCGGAATTGTGAACAACTCGGTTGACCTGATAACAGCCGAAAAAAGTATAGAATACGCTGAAAAATACGATTTTATGTATGCCGCAGTCGGCTTTCACCCCGAAAATCTTGACGATATGCCGACCGATTACCTCGACAGGCTTGCCAAGCTTTCAAAGCACGAAAAGGTTGTTGCAATAGGCGAAACAGGGCTTGACTATCACTGGGACATTCCCAAGGACAGGCAGAAAAGGGTATTTGAGGAGCAGATTAAGCTTTCGCTTGATTTAAAAATGCCCCTCGTCGTTCACGACAGAGAGGCTCACGGAGATACGTTTGATTTGCTCAGAAAATACCGTCCGAATGCGCTTGTGCACTGCTTTTCGGGAAGTGTGGAGCTGATGAGAGAGGCTGTAAGGCTGGGAATGTGTATAAGTTTAGGCGGAGTGGTGACTTTCAAAAACGCCCGCCACAGTATTGAGGTTGCCTCTGAAATTCCGATTGACAGGCTTCTGCTTGAAACCGACGCTCCGTATATGGCACCCGTACCGTTTCGTGGAAAGCGGTGCGACAGCTCGATGATTTTATATGCGGCTGAAAAAATTGCCGCAATACGCAATATGGGCGTACAGGAGGTACTGGACATAACAAGCGAAAACGCAAAAAGATTTTATAATATAAAGTAACTGAAAAGGACTGACGCAAAATAAATTTGCGGCAGTCCCGTAATTTTATGCAAGGAACAAATAAAGCGTTATTTATTCGGTAATTTTTATCCGCTGACTTTTTTGTATAATCGTCTGTAAAGGAAGTACAGTCCGACCGATACGAGCAATAAGAACAGTGAAATAAACAACACCGCTGTACTGACACTGTTTGCAGATTGAACAAACATATTGTACAAGGCACGTGAATCAAGGTTTATGTGCGAAATCTTATTTGATATCATAAGGTACGCAGGAATGATTCCAAGGGCAAGGAACGCTCCCGATGTTCCGTAGCAAATGTACTTAACAGCTCTGTGCTTCCATTTATTAGCAAGGAAAAACACAAGGAATATAACGCCTGCAAGCACTGAAAGCCCGACAAGAATAAACGGCATTGCGTTTTTTGCTGTCAAAAAGTACGCAGAAAGCCTTGAAAAAAGCGGTATTTCAAGCGACGAGCGGTAAATCTGCGCCGCCTTGCTTACAAGCTTATCACGGCTCTTTCCGTTTACATTTTGGATATTGTTTTCCGCAATATACTTGTCAAGCGCTGTGTTAAAGCTCTGCTTAAAGTCCGTTGCATCAATCTTTGCGCCTTTGCCGGAATAGTAATTGTCAAGATACTTTCTTGTATCGTTGCTGAGCATAACCTCGTCAACAAAATCATCAAAGAACTTTTCATCAAGTCCGCTGGCATATCCGAGGTCGATAAGGCTTGTTGTAATTTCGTCACGCTTGTCCATAAAATAGTTTGAGGAATTCATATTGTCAAAAATGAACTCCGAATTAAAAAGCGTAGCCTCAAGCACCGTACAGACTGAAAGTAAAAACAAAATCAGCGTCAGCAAAAAAGAAAGCACGATAAATACAAGATTTCTGACTCTTGAAGAAAAGGGTTTTTTAGCCATAATTATTCACCCTCCCCTGCGCTTTTGTCAATCTGTGTTCCCGAAACAAGCTCTGCATACACAAAAAATCTGTAATCTGTCAGACCAAGCTCGTCGAACGGATAGCAGGTGTACATAATCAGATTTTCGTGGTCAGCATTCAAATCATACGCAGTTCTGTCGGTTGCTTTTTTTACAGCCGTGTCAGTAATGCGGTACTCGTAATTGCCGTAGCTTGTGCGGATAACAACAGTCTGTCCTTTTTCGGCATATTTCAGTCCGTTGAAATAGGTGTTGTTATGACCGGCAACAAGAATTGTTCCGCCGTAGCCGGGAATAAAGCTGCCGTTGTATACGCCGACACCGTTGCGCAGTGCAACCTCATCGTCACCAAAGAACAGCTTATTGTCAATTCCGCATTCCTCAATAATAAGCTCGCCGAACTGATTGCCGTAGTTGGGGTATTCGACAGCGTCGTTTTTTACATATGATTTTTTATCTTCTTTTGTTACCGTAGGTAAAGTCGAGTTCTCCGAAACAGGCACAAAAATATTCTTATACTCGGTTGAGTAATCCTTTTCGTTAGCGGAAAAGAACATTCCTGCCGCCGAGAAAAGGGTTGAAAAGCTCGGAGCAAGCGCAAGAAAAAGCACAAGATAAGTTCCGAACAAAAAGATAATGGGAAGAATTATAAAACTCTTCCCATCAGATTTTTTATGCCTGTGTCTGCGTTTTTTATCAGACATCTAAAATCAAGCTCTTTCTTTTTTAGTTTTTACAACAAACATTGCGCCGCCTGCAACAAGAACAACTGCAGCTGCACCGAGTGCGATAAAGCCGAAGTAATTAACGTCAGCACCTGTTGTCTTGATGGGATTCTCTGTAACAGCGCCTGTCTTTGTAAGAGAAGGAGTTGCGCTGAAAGCAACTTCGCCGTTAGGATCAAGAATTGTAAGCTTCTTTGTTGTCTTGTCATATGACATTGTCATATCAAGAACAGCTACAGCCTTTTCACCGTAAGCAAGAAGCTCCTGCTTCTGAGCGAATGTAAGACTGCTGATGTTTGAAGCACCTGAATTAGCAAGGAAGTTCTTACCGTCTTTGATAACAGCAATAATGTCCTTTGACTGTGCCTCTGTCATTTCGATTGTGTTGAAATAGTTTTCAGCCTGATTAACATATTCAGTGGGAATAACCATTTCTCCGCCCTTCATTGCAACTGATGTCTTGAGTTCATCAAGAACAGCCTGTTCGCTGCTGTTGATACCTGCTGCAAAAGCAGTAACTGCAGTAGCGGCAACAAGAACGAGTGCAACTAAGATTGCCGATAATTTTTTCATAATCTTCTACCACCTTTAAATTTTTTTGTACTCAAGTACATTACCGACGTAATAAATCACAATGATTTATCATAAATGAATTATATCACCACTTTTTTTATTTGTAAAGTGTTTTTTGCTAAAAATCATTAAAAATATATTTTAATTGAACACAAACCAACAATTCGTGACATTTCAGAAAGCTTAAAAAACCAATATATCATCTATTTTTGGCAAAGCAAACAAGTTTTTATTAATTCATCGTTTTTTGTCAATGAGGGACTGCGCATTTGCCGTTTTAAACTCAAGAATCAACGTTTCTATTATATCCTTCTGCCGAGGAGTCAGCCCCTCAATTTCTATGCTTTCTTTTCAAGACCGAGTAAATAATCCGACGTTGTACCGTACAGCATAGAAAAAGCACGTATTGTGTCAATACTCGGCGTAATTATATTGTTTTCATAACCGCTTATGCTGGATTTGGTCAGATTAAGCCTTTTTGCCACTTGTTCCTGCGACAGCCTTTTTTCTTTCTTAATTTTTTAACGTCATTCCGAAATCATAAACCACATTCATTACCTGTTAAAATTCTAATGGATATGGGTACACTCATATTGAATATTCTTAATATTTTTCAATTATATCTTGTTTTAATTTTCTCCGATGGTATAATATTCCTGTTGAAATTTGCCGAATTTTCCTATATTTTATTAATTGTAACAACCATACATTTCAGTAACAATAAAATTGTTCAGTGAAATAAAATCATTTTTCTTATATATGCTTAGTCGTATTTTTTACTTTATTTACAAAATATGCTTTAAACCATCATTTTTTTCGTCTTTTCTTGTAATTATTTGTTTGTTCGCAAATTTTTGATTGAAATAATATTTGTTTTGCTATATAATGTAAATGTATTAATTATTATGTGTATTTGCGCCTTTTAATTTGCTTATGCACTGTATTAAAATTGAGGAGTTTATTTATGGAAATTTCATTTAAGGACATACTGCGTATAATCAAAAAAAATCTGATTTTCATTCTTATTGTTTCTTTGATTTTTGCAGTATGTTCATTTTTTGTGACAAAATTCTTTATTAAAAAGACCTACACGTCAACCGTTAAGCTTTATGTAAGCGCAAACTACAACGGCACAAGCGGAAACGAGGATTTGAGCCTTTACAGCTACACCTCAAAGCTTGTTGCAACCTACATACAGATGCTTGACACTAACAGCTTTTATACTTCCGTTTCAAAAGAGCTTGACGAAAAATACACATCAAGCGAGCTTCAGTCTATGATTAAATTTACAGGTGTGGACGACACCGAAGTGTTCAAAGCCGACGTTGTTTCAGACAGCCCTACTGCTGCCAAGAGCATTGCTGACGCAGTAGCAAAGGTTGCGCCGAATACTATTTCGTCGATTCTCAAGAACAACTCACAGCTTAAAATTGTTGACGAGGCTACAATACCTAAGAATCCAACCTCGCCGAATGTTGCACGGAATGTTCTTTTTGCATTTCTCGCAGGTCTTGTAATTTCTCTGGTGATTGCATTTGTTCGTGATTACTTCGATGTAAAAATCAAATATAATGAAGAAATGACAACCATATATAATATTCCTGTACTCGCTGCAATTCCCGATTTTGAGTATTTTGCAAACAACTTAAAATCCAAGCAGAAAAACACTTCGTCATCAGCTTCTTCTTTGGATGACACAAAATACTGATAAGGAGGCAACGCACAATGGCTAAAACAAAAATTGACCGTTCAATTAATACTGAGGCGCTCGGCTTTCAGATAAGAGAATCATATAAAACAGCAAGAACTAACATTGCTTATTCGATAATTAAAAAGGGCTGTAAGAAAATAGCCTTTACAAGCTCGTCAAAGGGCGAGGGCAAAACAGTTACTGCTATGAACGTTGCTTCTGCACTTGCACAGCAGGTTGACACAAAGGTTCTTGTAATTGAGTGCGACCTTCGCCGTCCTCACGTTCATTCCGCACTCAAGCTTTCCCCGACTCCGGGACTTACAAATTATCTCAACGACGAATGTACGGTTGAGGAGATTATCCAGTCAACAAAGCTTTCCAATATGCACGCCGTTTGCTACGGTGCTGTTCCGCCGAACCCGTCGGAGCTTCTTGCAAGTGAGTCTATGGCTGATTTTATAAAAATGGTTGAAAAAGATTATGACTATATTATTTTTGATACTCCGCCTATCGGCGTTGTAATTGACGCCGTGCCGATTATCAAAGCGTCTGACGGAGTAGTTGTTGTTGTAAAAAACAACTCTACAACCTATCCGCAGCTTAACAAAACTCTTGAAATACTTGAGCGTTCAGGCGGAAAAACACTCGGCATTATTATTAATAAGGTTAAGCCTTCTGAAACTAAAAAATACAAGAGGGGTTACGACGGATATTCCTACGGCTATTACGGCTATTAACGCTTATATCATTTCATTTGCTTCTGAGGAGGGTAATCAGTGGCAACAAAAGCAAAAAATAAAAACAGCGAATTTACGTATTCAGTGTATAAACCAAAGCCTATTTACGACGTTGTTAAACGTATTTTCGATTTTGTTTTTTCTCTTATCGCAATCATACTTTTTTCTCCGTTTTTTTTGATTATTTCAATTTTGATAAAAATTGACGACCCGAAAGGTCCTGTAATATATGTTTCAGACCGAGTGGGTAAAAACGGAAAAATATTTAAGTTTTATAAATTCAGAAGTATGTGTGTAGACGCAGATAAAAAATACTCTGAACTGCTTGATACAAATGAAACAGGCGGCCCGACCTTTAAGATGAAAGATGACCCCCGTGTCACAAAAATCGGACGATTTATAAGAAAAACAAGCCTTGATGAGCTTCCGCAGCTTTTTAATATCATAAAGGGCGATATGAGCTTTATCGGTCCTCGCCCGCCTATGCTGCGTGAGGTTGAAAGTTACCCTGATTATCCTATGGAAAGACTTTCTGTTTTGGGCGGATTAAGCTGTTACTGGCAGATAATGGGACGAAGCTCTATTGATTTTAAGGGTATGATAGAACTTGACCTTAAGTACATAAAAGAACGCAGTATTCTTACCGATATTAAAATTCTGTTTCTTACAATTCCCGCCGTTTTCAGAGGCGACGGAGCATACTGATAAGACACAATGTGACAGGAGCTAAGATATGAAAGCCGTAATTCTTGCAGGCGGTTTCGGAACACGGATTTCCGAAGAGTCAAAGCTGAAACCAAAGCCTATGATTGAAGTAGGCGGTATGCCTATACTCTGGCATATTATGAAGCTGTACTCGCACTACGGATTTAATGAATTTGTAATCTGTGCCGGCTACAAACAGCACGTGATTAAGGAATGGTTTGCCGACTATTTTCTGCACACCTCCGACATTACCTTTGATTTTACCCAGGACGACAAAATTATCGTTCACAATAAGCGTACCGAGCAGTGGAAGGTCACCGTTGTCGATACGGGACTGAACACTATGACAGGCGGCAGACTCAAGAGGGTTAAAAGCTACATAGGCGACGAACCGTTCTTTATGACCTACGGTGACGGAGTTGCAGACGTTGACATAAACGCTTTACTTGAATTTCATAAAAGTCACGGCAGACTTGCAACAATGACCGCAGTAAAGCCCGACAGCCGTTTCGGAGTGCTTGATTTGTCCGAAAATGACGAGGTCAAGGCTTTCCGTGAAAAAAGCGCAGTTGATTCAGGCTACATCAACGCAGGCTTTATGGTGCTTTCTCCGAAGGTGCTTGACTGCGTCAAGGACGATACAATAATGTTTGAGCGTGAACCTATGGAACAACTCGCCGCTGAAAATCAGCTTATGTGCTACAAGCACGACGGCTTCTGGCAGTGTATGGACACCCTGCGTGACAAGGAAAAACTCGAAAAGCTGTGGGCTGAAAACAAAGCTCCCTGGAAGGTGTGGAACGACTGATGCAAAGCTTTTATAAAGGAAAACGAGTTTTTATAACAGGACATACCGGCTTTAAGGGAAGCTGGCTTTGTAAGATTTTATCTAATTGGGGAGCAGAGGTTACAGGCTATTCGCTCAATCCTCCGACTCAGCCGAATCTTTTTGATATTGCAGATATCGCTGATGACATAAACTCGGTTATCGGCGATATACGTGATTTTGAGTCGTTGAAAAAGGCATTTGATGACGCAAAACCCGAAATTGTCCTGCACCTTGCGGCTCAGCCGATTGTGCGTGACAGCTACAAAATGCCTGCATATACATATGAAACCAACGTAATGGGCACTGTGAACATTTTAGAATGTGTGCGTCAGAGCGACTGCGTAAAATCATTTCTCAACGTGACCACCGACAAGGTGTATGAAAATAAGGAGTGGCAGTGGGGCTACCGTGAAAACGAACCTCTCGACGGCTTTGACCCCTACTCAAACAGCAAAAGCTGCAGCGAACTTGTTACTCACAGCTACAAAAATTCATTCTTTTCAGACGGCAGAGTTGCTATCTCCACCGCCAGAGCCGGCAACGTAATCGGCGGAGGAGATTTTGCAAACGACAGAATTATTCCCGACTGCGTTCGTGCGCTTGAAAAGGGCGAGGACATTGTGGTGAGAAATCCATACTCTACCCGTCCGTATCAGCACGTATTAGAGCCGCTTTATGCATATCTTATGATTGCCAAAGCGCAATATGAGGACATTAAATTTGCAGATTACTACAACGTAGGCCCCGACGAGTGCGACTGTGTAACAACGGGCGAGCTTGTCGATTTGTTTGTAAAATACACAGACGGAAAAATCAAGCGTGTTGACAAAAGCGAAGAAAACGCCGTTCACGAGGCGAATTTCTTGAAGCTTGACTGTTCAAAGCTGAAATCCGTATTTGGCTGGAAGCCGCATTGGCACGTTACAGACGCAGTAGCAAATACGGTTGAATGGTCACGTGTGTGGCTTGAAAACGGCGACGTAAGAAAGTGTATGGACGAGCAGATAAATAATTTTCTGAATTGCAGAATTTAAAAGTGGTGTTATTATGAACAAGGTTATCATAACCGGAGCCAACGGCTTTGTCGGCTCAAACGTATGCAAAGAGCTTGACTCAAGGGGAGTTAAAATTTTTGCTGTAATAAAAGACGAAAGCGAAAATATCGACAACATAAAGAGCCTTAAAAATGTGGAAATCGTTTACTGCGAGCTTTCCGAAATTGACTCTCTGGCTGATAAAATCAGCGACAGGGACATTGACGTTTTTTATCACTTTGCATGGGTAGGCTCGGCAGGACCTCTCAGATGTAACGAGGAAATTCAGCTTAAAAATGCCCTTTGGACGGCACAGGCACTGCGTACAGCCGACAAAATGAAATGCAAAAAGTTTGTAAACGCAGGCTCAATTATGGAGAAAGAAACCTACACCGCCGTTTACACTCAGGAAAGCAAACCCGGACTGCCGTACATTTACGGCGCAGGCAAGCTTATTGCACGTGCAATCTGCAAGCCGATTGCAAACAGTCTTCCCATTGATTTGTGCTGGGCGGTAATTACAAACGCCTACGGAGCAGGCGAGTTTTCTCCGAGATTTGTCAACTCAACTATCAGAAAAATAATCGCAGGCGAGCCGTTGCAGTTTACTGCGGCTACGCAGAACTACGATTTTATTTATATAACCGACGTTGCAAAGGCATTTGCCGCAATCGGCGAATACGGAATTGCAAACAAGGAATACACAATCGGAAGCGGCAACGCCAGACCTCTCAAGGAGTTTATTCTTGAAATGCAGAAGGCGCTTGCACCCGACGCAGAACCGATTTTCGGTGACGTGCCTTTTACGGGCGTAAATATGCCGCTTGAAGCATTCGATACAACCGATATTGAAAACGACTGTCATTTCAAGCCGTCAATTTCTTTTGCAGAAGGCACAAAACTTACAATGGAATGGATTAAATCCGTGGACTAAATCGAGTACTTCGACACGCAATTCAAGCAGACAGATTGATATCGCCAAACCTTTTGCCCTACCGTTACGCAACAGTTTCCTATAAGTTAAAAATAAGGGGCGGACAATGTTCGCCCTTTTCGTTGTATTAATCCTAATGCAGTTTTTCCGATTATCTCTTTTACCCAGCTTTGATTTCATCTAATTTATGATATAAACCATAATTTAGCGCAACGTTGACGTAGGGACACTCACTCCGTGTCCACACAAAAATTGCATTGCAATTTTTGTGAATGGGACGTGTGGGAACCCGTCCCCTACGGAAAGGTTTGTTTGTTACTATAAAGATGATATAATCGGTTGCGTTTGATAGTCAATACGGACAC
>OIEG01000938.1_pt1 | contig 11104 bp, 9 predicted proteins | sample 1581751 | NCBI WGS metagenome assembly OIEG01 (sample SAMN01760950, study PRJEB22395) | human gut metagenome | reverse complement strand
GAGAACTTCAAAGAGTTGCAAGCACAATTGGAAGGTACAGAAAACCGGATCAGTGTAGAACGCAAAAGATTCAATGACACAGCACGGGCATATAACACAGCCATCCGTACTTTCCCCCGTAACTTGCTTGCTGGCATGTTCGGATTTGACAAACGCCCATATTTTGAATCTGAGGAAGGAGCCGATAAAGCACTTAAGGTAGAATTCTAACTCGTAAAAGATACCTGTTTCCATCCTTAAGAAACAGTTTCCGGGTACGGATTGTATGAATTTTACAGTTTTTCTTATTCCAAACTGTAAAATTCATACAATCCGTACCCCATTTTTATCCATTCTGCTAATTTTTCAGCAACAATCAAGTATATTATCCCTAAAATCATTATCTTTACGGAAAGAAACTTTTAAAACTACAAGCAATATGTTCAATTCATTTGGTAATATTTTCCGGTTAACCAGTTTCGGTGAATCCCATGGACCGGGAGTAGGCGGCGTCATTGACGGCTTCCCTGCCGGTATTAAGATTGATATGGATTTCGTTCAGCAGGAACTGAACCGCCGCCGTCCCGGACAGTCATTACTTACCACCAGCCGCAAGGAGCCTGATACAGTGGAATTCCTTTCAGGTATATTCGAAGGCAAGTCCACCGGCTGCCCCATCGGATTTGTGGTATGGAACAAGAACCAACATTCAAACGACTACGAGAATATCAAGAATCTGTTCCGCCCTTCACACGCAGATTATACTTATATGCAAAAATACGGAATCCGTGATTACCGTGGCGGGGGACGTTCATCAGCACGAGAAACCATTTCGCGCGTAGTAGCAGGAGCTTTAGCCAAATTAGCATTGAAACAACTAGGAATCAGTGTCACAGCTTATACCTCACAAGTAGGATCTGTCAAACTTGATAAAGATTACAAAAGCTATAACCTCGAATTGATAGAAACAAACGATGTGCGTTGTCCCGATCCGGGGAAAGCCAAGGAAATGGCAGAGCTTATCTGGAAAATCAAAGGAGAAGGCGATACAATAGGTGGTGTAGTGAGTTGCGTCATCAAAGGATGCCCTATCGGATTAGGCCAACCCGTATTCGGGAAGTTACATGCCGCACTAGGAAATGCCATGTTAAGTATCAATGCCGTAAAAGGTTTCTCTTATGGACAAGGTTTTGACTCTATGGAACTAAAAGGCAGCGAGCAGAATGATGTATTTTATAATAATAATGGAAGAGTAGAAACAAAAAGTAATTATTCCGGAGGAATACAAGGAGGCATCAGCAACGGACAAGACATTTACTTCCGTGTGGCATTCAAACCAGTTGCCACAATTCTGATGGAGCAACATACTGTAAATATCAACGGCACAGACACGACCATGAAAGCCAAAGGACGTCATGACGCCTGCGTGCTGCCGCGTGCCGTCCCCATTGTAGAAGCCATGGCTGCCATGACCATTTTGGATTATTATCTGATAGACAGAACTACACAACTATAAGAATCATTCAATTATGGAAATAAAACAATACATTAAAGAAAATGAAGCACGCTTCATGGAGGAACTTTTCAGCCTCATCCGTATTCCCAGCATCAGTGCTTTACCCGAACATAAAGACGATATGCTGGCCTGTGCCTTACGTTGGAAAGAACTTTTGTTGGCAGCCGGAGCAGATGAAGCCATAGTAATGCCCTCACAAGGCAATCCATTGGTATTTGCACAAAAGCATGTAAGCAATGATGCTCCTACCCTATTGATTTATGCCCACTATGACGTAATGCCTGCCGAGCCGTTGGGCCTTTGGAAAAGCCAACCTTTTGAACCTGAAATTCGCGACGGACACATTTGGGCACGTGGCGCTGACGATGATAAAGGACAAGCTATGATCCAAGTAAAAGCATTCGAATACGTAGTAAAAAACGGACTGCTGAAACACAATGTGAAATTTATTTTCGAAGGTGAAGAAGAAATAGGTTCTCCCAGTCTGAATACCTTCATCAAGGAACATAAGGAATTGCTGAAAGCCGATGTAATTCTAGTTTCGGATACCAGTATGCTAGGCGCGGACCTTCCCTCTCTGACTACAGGTTTACGAGGTCTGGCTTATTGGGAAATAGAAGTGACCGGTCCGAACCGTGACCTTCATTCCGGACACTTCGGCGGAGCGGTAGCTAATCCTATCAATACCCTGTGCAGTATGTTAGCCCAAGTCATTGGCGAAGACGGACACATCACTATCCCCCATTTCTATGACGATGTAGAGGAAGTACCGGCAGCCGAACGTGAGATGATTGCACAAATTCCTTTCGACGAAAAAAAATACATGGAAGCCATCGGTGTAAAAGCACTGAAAGGTGAAAAAGGATATTCCACTTTAGAACGTAATAGCTGCCGTCCCTCTTTTGATATTTGTGGTATCTGGGGCGGATATACAGGTGAAGGTTCAAAAACCGTACTTCCCTCAAAAGCATATGCCAAGGTATCGTGCCGACTGGTTCCACATCAAAACCACGCAGTTATTTCCCAATTGTTTGTGGACTATATCCAGTCTATCGCTCCGGAATATGTACAAGTAAAAGTAACCCCGATGCACGGGGGCGAAGGATATGTATGCCCCATCACCTTGCCCGCTTACCAGGCTGCCGAAAAAGGCTTTGCTAAGGCATTCGGAAAAAAACCACTTGCCGTACGCCGTGGAGGAAGTATTCCTATCATCAGTGATTTTGAACAAATCTTAGGTATAAAGACCGTTCTCATGGGATTCGGGTTGGAAAGTGATGCCATCCATTCGCCTAATGAAAACTTCTCTCTGGATATATTCCGTAAAGGAATTGAAGCTGTGGTAGAATTCCATCTCAATTATTAATCAATAATAAAAATGAATGCGGCAACAATCTTTAAAACTCTGACAACTGTTACTCTTTCAATAACATTACTAATTACAGGAGGTTGTAACAATATGGAAGCAAAAAAAGAAGAAACAGGAAAAAACACGGCTATAGAAAATATCTTTGCCCGAAAGAGCGTCCGTGCCTATACATCCCAACCGATAGAAAAAGAGAAAGTGGACTTATTAGTAAAAGCTGCTATGGCTGCACCGACAGCAGTAAACAAGCAGCCTTGGGCTTTCGTGGTAGTGGATGACCGTACAGTATTAGATAAACTAGCCGCCGAACTGCCTTATGCCAAGATGACGGCACAGGCTCCACTAGCCATCGTGGTTTGTGGTGATTTAAGCAAAGCTCTGAACGGAGAAAAAGACCGGTACTGGATGCTAGATTGCTCCGCCGCATCCGAAAATTTGTTACTGGCAGCAGAGTCAATGGGGTTGGGAGCGGTATGGACTGCGGTCTATCCGGAGAACGACCGCATTGCAAAGGTAAGGTCAGTCTTATCTTTACCAGACCATATCATTCCTTTCAATTTGATTCCAGTGGGTTATCCACAACATCGGGAAGAATCTAAAGATAAATTCAAGACCGAAAATATCCATTATAATAAATGGTAAACAAAGGTCTAGAAATATAAATTAAGTCGGCTGGTTTAATATAAATCAGCCGACAATCTCTTTCCATTCATTCATAGTTAATTTTCCTCAATCTCTATCAGCCTCATCAAGTTTCTTTTTGGTCTTTTCTATCTTGTTTTTAGCTTTATCCAAAGTTTCCCCAACCTCATCAGCTTTATCCTCAATCTGATCCTTGGCATCATCCATCACGTCTTCAACCGATTCTTTGGCTTTTTCTATACGCTCCTCAAATTTATCCTTTCCTTTCTTTTCACCACAAGATGTAACAGCAAACATCGTCATGCACACTAACACTGCAAATAATTGTCTTTTCATACTTTTTCTATTTGATTATAAACTTGATTTTAAACTATGTTCAAATATAAGCATATAGCCTATTTCTTACAAATTCAACCTGTTCTTTGATACATATAAAATCTAAATCCGACAGGAAAAAAACTTATCCCATCAAAAAAAGCCACCATAGCAAGGTGGCTTTCAATATATTAATAAAACATTCAATTCTATACTACCTGTCAAACTACTTTGTAGCAGGAGCCGTTTTAGCAGGAGCCGTCTTTATATTAATAAGAATACTATTTTCAACTCCTTCTTTGGTTACATATACTATTCTGTATGCCTTTACCCCTTCTTCTTTTAGAGAAAGAGAAGCACTTTTAAGAGTCGATTCGGGATATTTTTTAGCTATGGCATCTTTAACAGATTGAGGAACCTCTTTCAGGTCTATGTTTTTAAATCCGTCTTCCACAGTAACTGTATCATTCTTTACTTTCATGGTATCATCAGCCATGACAAAAGTTCCTACACCAAAAAGGAATACAAGTGATAAAAATATCTTTTTCATAATGGTTAAATTTAAATGTTTACCTACCGACAGATATCATAAAAGACAAGAAAAATATACATCATATTCAGTCATTTTCCTCCATTAGAATATCTTCGTTAAGTAAGAATACTAAATTAAGAAAACTATATTGAGAACTAAATTATTAAGAAAAGAAGTACATACCAAATATATAAACTAAAGTTTGTGGAAATAAACATTCTTTAATCCACACCAGCTTATGCTTTCACAGCCCTATCTATTCCAACTTTCCTAGCCATTAAGTAAAAAAGCTTCTGTAGAGATAGTTGTACAAACGTTTGGCATAATGCCGCAAAATACGTACTTTTGCGACTCATTTATAAAATACTATTTGAATGAAAGCACTAAAAGAACGCATTTTACGGGACGGAAAATGTTTCGAAGGAGGAATACTGAAAGTAGACAATTTCATCAATCACCAAATGGATCCTATCCTCATGAAATCCATTGCTGTAGAATTTGTACGCCGTTTTGCCTCTACCAATATCAATAAAGTTATGACCATCGAAGCCAGTGGTATAGCTCCCGCCATCATGGTAGGCTACTTACTGGAACTTCCTGTTGTCTTCGCCAAGAAAAAGAAACCCGTCACAATGGAAAATATGCTCACCACCAGTGTATATTCATTTACTAAAGACCGTTCTTATGATGTATGTGTCAGCAAAGATTTCCTGTCCAAAGGAGACCGTGTTCTTTTTATTGACGACTTTCTCGCCAACGGCAATGCAGCCAAGGGGATCATCGATTTGGTAGAAAAAGCCGGGGCCGAACTATCCGGAATGGGATTCATCATCGAAAAAGCATTCCAACATGGCGGAGATTATTTGCGTAATGCAGGTATCCGCGTAGAGTCATTGGCCATCATTGAAAGTCTGGACAATTGTGAAATCAAAATAAGATAATCCCATGCAGGAATCTCAAACCGCCCAATCCAATACCGGACTGATTTACGGATTGAACGACCGCCCTCCTGTACGAGAGGCCATTTTTGCCGCCATACAGCATTTGCTTGCTATTTTTGTGGCCATCATTACTCCGCCTCTTATCATCGCTGGAGCATTAAAACTGGATTTGGAAACGACCAGTTTCCTAGTATCCATGTCTCTCTTTGCCTCAGGTATTTCTACCTTTATCCAATGTAAACGGATAGGAGGTATCGGCACCGGCCTTTTATGTATCCAAGGAACTAGTTTTTCATTTATTGGTCCTATCATCTCGGCAGGTATGCTGGGCGGACTTCCACTGATTTTCGGCACTTGCATCGTGGCATCATCTGTAGAGATGGTCATCAGCCGCATCTTAAAATATACCCGTAAAATAATCACCCCTCTGGTATCGGGCATTGTAGTCACTTTGATTGGAATGAGCCTGATAAAAGTAGGTATCACAGCTTGTGGCGGAGGTGTCTCCGCCCAAAGCAACGGCACTTTCGGAAGTTTTGAGAATCTAGGTCTAGCTCTACTGGTACTCATTCTCATTATCCTTTTTAATAGAAGTTCCAACCGCTACCTACGCATGAGTTCCATCGTTATCGGTCTGATTATAGGATATTTAGTTGCCTGGGGATTCGGTAGAATTGATTTCTCGGCAGTACAAAGTTTTGGTGGTTTCAATATTCCCCTCCCATTTAAATACGGACTGGATTTCGACTTTTCCGCATTCATAGCTTTGGGGTTAGTATTCTTGATAACAGCCATAGAAGCCTATGGAGACATTACTGCCAACTCACTGATATCAGGAGAACCTGTAGAAGGAAAAACATTCATCAAACGTGCTTCGGGAGGAATTTTGGCAGACGGATTCAATTCGATGCTGGCAGGTATTCTCAACTCTTTTCCAAACTCCGTTTTCGCGCAAAATAACGGTATGATACAACTGACAGGAGTAGCCAGCCGATATGTAGGCTATTACATTGCAGGTTTCCTTATTTTATTAGGATTATTTCCCAGTGTAGGATTAATTTTCTCCCTAATGCCCGAACCTGTATTGGGAGGCGCTACTTTACTGATGTTCGGAACAGTAGCTTCAGCAGGCATTCGTATTATCGCAGCACAAAAGATTAACCGGAAAGCAACATTAGTCATCGCACTTAGTTTCGCTTTAGGTTTAAGTGTAGAAATGGTTCCTGAAATACTATGTCAATTTCCAGAATCAATAAAGAATATTTTCTCATCCGGCATTACAACAGGTGGAGTTACTGCCATCATTTCAAATGCACTGATACGGATGAAAGAGTAAAAACAAGTAATTTTCTCATAAATTGGAACTAAAGCATTAACTTTCTTTGCAAATCAGCCAAGAAAGGGAGAATAATATATATCTTTGTTCCAAAATATGATTATGATTACAGAGGATTTACAGAACCTATATCAAACCTATCTCGGAGAAGTACCCGAAGAGATTGTAGAATTACCCTCATCCGGTTCCAACAGGCGTTATTTCCGGCTGACCGGAACTAAAAAACTGATTGGCGTATACGGCACCTCCAAAGAAGAAAATGAAGCCTTTCTTTATATGGCAGTACACTTCCGCAAGAAAGGTCTTCCTGTTCCAGAAGTATACATCTGTTCTGAAGACAAGAATTGTTATCTGCAAGAAGATTTAGGAGATATCCTTTTATTCAACGCTATTGAAAAAGGGCGGGCGACCAGCGTCTTCTCCGAAGAGGAGAAAGAAATGCTGCGCAAGACCATCCGCTTACTGCCTTCTATCCAATTTGCCGGAGCAGACGGCTTTGATTTTTCACACTGTTATCCCCAAGCCGAATTCAACCAACGTTCTATCCTTTGGGACTTGAACTATTTTAAATACTGCTTTTTGAAAGCTACCGGCCTGGAGTTTCAAGAAGACAAGTTGGAAGATGACTTTCAAAAAATGAGTGATGTACTGTTACGCAGCTCTTCCGCCACCTTTATGTATCGGGATTTCCAAAGCAGAAACGTGATGATAAAGGATGGAGCACCTTGGTTCATTGATTTCCAGGGAGGACGTAAAGGACCGTTTTTCTATGACGTAGCCTCTTTCTTATGGCAGGCTAAAGCTAAATTTCCCGAAACCCTGCGCAACGAACTGTTGGAAGAATATATAGACGCCCTCTCCAAATACAAACCAGTAGACCGTGATTATTTCTTTAGCCAGTTGCGTCACTTCGTACTCTTCCGCACCTTGCAGGTATTGGGAGCCTACGGTTTCCGTGGCTATTTCGAAAAGAAGCCACATTTTATCCAAAGTGTACCATACGCCATTGAGAACCTGAGGCAATTACTTCATAATGAATATCCCGAGTATCCCTATTTATGCTCCGTACTAAGGGAACTTACCGAACTGAAGCAGTTCAAGGATGATTTGAAGAAACGGCAACTCACAGTGAAAGTCATGAGTTTCGCCTATAAGAAAGGTATTCCCGATGATCCTACAGGCAACGGTGGAGGGTATGTCTTCGATTGCCGTGCCGTAAATAATCCCGGAAAATACGAACGTTATAAACCTTTCACCGGGCTGGATGAGCCGGTCATTCGCTTTCTGGAAGAAGACGGTGAAATATTCCCATTTCTGGATGCTGCTTATTCTTTAGTAGACGCTTCGGTAAAACGATATATGGAACGCGGATTCAGTAACTTATCTATATGTTTTGGCTGCACAGGAGGACAACATCGTTCTGTTTATTCGGCACAACACATGGCAGAACACCTCAATAAAAAATTCGGTATAAAAGTAGAGTTAATACACCGAGAACAGAATATAGAACAAACATTTGAAAGAACATTATGAAAGCAATGATTTTTGCAGCCGGACTAGGCAGCCGACTTAAACCTTTAACAGACACCCGGCCTAAAGCATTAATAACGGTGGGTGGAAAAACCATGTTAGAGCACATCATCTTAAAACTGAAAGCAGCAGGATTTGATGAAATAGTAATCAATGTACACCACTTTTCCAATCAGATTCTTGCTTTTCTGGAAGCTAACCAGAACTTCGGAATCGATATACAAATCTCGGACGAGACAGACTGTCTGCTTGATACGGGCGGCGGTTTGGAAAGAGCATACTACTTATTACATCATCCTGAGGATATGTTTACCAAAGAAGGCGAAACTCCGTATGAACTGATATTCGAAAATCTGATGAAAGGAATGGATGAGGAAGAAATAATCGAAAGAGGCTTAGGAATTATGCGGAAAGAATGCTACTTGCTCCACAATGTAGATATCCTTTCCAATTGCGATTTTGAAAGTCTTATGTATTATCATCAGAATAGTTCTAACATCAATGCCACCCTTTTAGTCAGCCCACGCAAGACCTCCCGTTATCTGTTGTTTAATGACGATAATCTGTTACGTGGCTGGGTCAATAAAGACACCATGGAAACCAAACCGGCAGGACTCCGGTATAAAGAAGGGGAATATCGGGAATACGCCTATAGCGGGATACAAGTGACTACTCCTAAAATTTTAAATCTCCTTCCCAGAGGAAAATATTCCATTATCGATTTCTATCTCTCCATATGTCACAGAGTCGACATCCAGTGCTATGTAGAAGATGATTTGCAATTGCTTGATATCGGTAAACCGGAAAATCTGGAAAAAGCGGAAGAGTTTCTCAGTAAATTATAACCAGTCCAAGAAATATATCCAATAAAACAGCTTCTTATTCTTTCGGATAAAATGGGCAGATAAAAAAAGTCGTAACTTTATGAAGTGCCCCCCAAAAGTTTTGTGTCTAACTTTTGGGGGACACTTCATTATGACCAAAGGTTCAATTTATTTTTTTGAGCTTCCTCCAAAGATACCGTTTTTACCTGTTTGGTACTGTTTTTCAGACGAAGTTCCTCATATTCTTTGTTCAGCCTTTCCACAAATTCAGAAGAAGATTCCGGATTCAGCAAACGGGCGGCTACCAAGGCATTCTGTGAAGCATCTTTCATGTGAATGACCGGACCTCCATAAACAGGTGCTATTTTCAAGGCAGTATGCAGCTTGGAAGTAGTGGCTCCTCCAATCATAATGGGAATGTCCAGCCCCGCACGCTTTAACTCTACAGCCACATGCGCCATTTCTTCCAATGATGGAGTGATCAGCCCGCTTAATCCTATTATATCCACCTTTTCCTCTATAGCCTTCCGGACTATCATTTCAGCAGGAACCATCACGCCAAGGTCTATAATTTCATAGTTATTACAAGCCATGACCACTGATACGATATTCTTCCCAATATCATGCACATCCCCTTTTACGGTAGCCATCAATACCTTTCCAGCGCTGCGGGCACCTTCTTGTTTATCAGCCTCAATAAGAGGTTGCAAAATAGCTACTGCCTTTTTCATGGTACGAGCAGTCTTCACAACTTGCGGTAAGAACATTTTCCCTGCTCCAAACAGCTCTCCTACCCTATTCATACCTTCCATCAACGGACCTTCAATAATATCCACCGCCTTAGGATATAGTTTCACCGCTTCCGCCAAATCTTCTTCCAAGTGATCACCAACACCTTTTATCAAGGCATACTGAAGACGTTTCTCTACCATCGGTTCCTCACGCCACACATCCTGCTTTACGGCTTCTGTTCCGGTCGCCGTATTTTTCAACGCCTCAGCAGTTTCTATCAAACGTTCGGCAGCATCGGGCCTGCGGTTTAAGACTACATCCTCTATCCGTTCCAGCACATCAGCAGGAATATCTGTATAAAGCACCGAAGTAGCAGGATTTACAATACCCATATCCATACCTTGACGAATAGCATGATAAAGGAATACGGCATGCATTGCCTCACGGATATAATTATTTCCACGGAAAGAGAACGACAGATTGCTCACACCACCACTGATATGTGCTCCGGGTAAATTCTTCTTTATCCATCCGGTGGCATTGATAAAGTCTACCGCATAATTATTATGCTCTTCAATACCAGTAGCCACAGCCAGTACATTGGGATCGAAAATGATATCATGAGGATTAAAGCCTACCTGCTCCGTCAATATTTTATAAGCACGGGCACATACTTCAATTTTACGTTCAAAAGTATCAGCCTGTCCTTTCTCATCAAAAGCCATCACCACAGTGGCAGCTCCCAATTTCTTTATCAGACGGGCATGTTCTATAAATTTCTCCTCCCCTTCCTTCAAAGAAATAGAATTGACAATAGATTTTCCTTGCAGACATTTCAGTCCGGCCTCAATGACTTCCCACTTGGAAGAGTCAATCATGATGGGTACACGGGCTATATCAGGCTCGGACATGACCAGATTCAAGAAAGTAGTCATCTCCTCCCGGGCATCCAGCAAACCGTCATCCATATTCACATCAATCACCAAAGCACCGTCTTCCACCTGCTTGCGGGCGATACTTAGCGCTTCCTCATATTTCTTTTCATTGATTAAACGGAGAAATTTACGGGATCCGGCCACATTGCAACGCTCACCTACATTAATAAAATTCATTTCGGGAGTCTGCTCCAACAGTTCCAACCCGGAAAGCCACAGCCTCTCAGGAGTGGTGGCAGGGATATGAGGAGATACCCAGGCAGAACCGGAAACGATCAATTCCTGATATTTTGCAATATATTCCTCCGTTGTACCACAACAACCACCGATAATGTTTACTAATCCTTCATCGATATATTCCTTCACTTCTGAAGCCATTTCCTCTGGAGTCTGGTCATACTGTCCCAAACTGTTGGGAAGTCCGGCATTGGGATAGGCACTTATATAATAAGGTGC